>CENJ01164460.1_pt1 | contig 100283 bp, 94 predicted proteins | sample 356161 | NCBI WGS metagenome assembly CENJ01 (sample SAMEA2619531, study PRJEB7988) | marine metagenome | biome: marine biome (ENVO:00000447); feature: surface water layer (ENVO:00002042); material: "saline water (ENVO:00002010), including plankton (ENVO:xxxxxxxx)" | depth 5 m
AGTATTACCTGTAGCTTTTATCATTACAGTCTGAATCCTCTTGCTGTGGTTGGTGTCTGTAGTTCTTGTGAGCCATTTCAGTGTTTCACTGAAACCTTTCTCAATAATGTCTTTATTATGGATGATAGGAATAATCCGGCCTCTAAACCTCCTGCAGCCCCTAAGACAAAACATCATCACTCACACGTGTTGTGAATCCGGGTAATTAAGTAATGTTGGCACAATTACCAATTTTATAGTTTAGGCGGGTTTAAAAACGCTAACTGGACGGCAAAAGGATGCCCATCCGAAGATGGTTGGGTTTCACTAGATTATTATGCAAAGAATATTTTGACTGGTAACAGAAAGTCCCGTATATTTTCAGTTTTTTTATAGGTCCATGAAAAGGAAGGATGAGAGATAGCTTTAGGGCCTTACGTTTCCGTAGACTGATCAGAAATGTATATGATAAAAGATTCTTAAAATATGGGTGTCAACCTCACGGAGTATTTTGGTCCGATTCGGGTCGACAGAAAAGTCGATTTAAGATTATTGAGAACCAAATGTCAGCGTTGGTGCCGTCAGGAATCGTTAAAATCGCTGATATTGGTTGTGGCTACGGGTCTCTGGCAGGTTACATGCGAGAGACCCCCAACTGCTCAAGATTTGTCTACACAGGATATGACATTAATCCAACTCTCATAGCTGCTTGCCAACAATATTCGCACTTACCCTCAAAGTCATTTGTCATAGGTGATTGTCCCACGGAGCTCGTTGATTTCTCTGTCATGTCTGGCACTTACAACATGGCAGTCACTAAAGACCTTATACACTGGGAGCGCTACATGTTTCGGTGTCTGGCGAAGTGCTGGGATCAGTCTCGAATAGGAATGATTTTTAATGTTTTGGTTGCTGATAAATCCCATATCAGTGATGGAATGCTTTACCACTGTGAAGTCGATAAGTTGCGAAGGCGCTGTATAAAGCAATTTGGCACAACTCGTATAATTCGAGAGAGAAGTCTTCCGCGTGATGCCACATTGGTGGTTACTCGGCAGAAGTTCTCGGGATGAAGTCTAGAACCGTTGCGTTTATGCAGTACCGCAGTGCTCCTGCCGGACCGTCCGAAAAGACATGTCCAAGGTGGATATCAGAACTAACCGACCGAATCTCAGTGCGAATCATTCCATAGCTGATATCTCTTTTTTCGTAGACCGCTCCATCAACAGGTTTTGTGAATGATAACCAACCGGTTTTTGAGTCAAAACGATCATCGGTATCAAAGAGCGCGGCACCGCTCAGCGTATCAACAAAAACGCCATCTTTAACGCTTTTGAAAATCTCATATTCTTTGCAAAACCTTTTGTCTGTACCATTTTCAAAAGCGACTTGGAATACCTTTTCACCACCAAGCGCGAATTTCCCGAGAGCATAATAAAAGTCCTTTGGTTCCATATATCCTTGAAAGCCAAATACTTCAGTTCCTTCTTCGAGGAAAATTATCGTTGGCGTTGCCCACGTTGGGGTCTTTATCTCCAAATCAACCACTTGACCCGCTGTTCTGTATGAAATTGGAATCGGTCCGGCATATTGATTTGTAATATTGTTCCTGAGTTTTTCGCAGTAAGGACAATAACCAACACTCTCTATGATAAGAATTTGCTTTCCTGCTAAAAGTGCCTCATTGGAGGTGGTCTCCGTTTCGGTAGCGTTAAAGAAAACCCCAGTTGAGTTGTCTGGGCAGTAGCCATTTGGATTTTTTTGGAGATAATCTTGGTGGTAAGACTCTGCCGAAGTGAAGTGGGTTAGCGGGGTAATCTCGGTCACGATTTGCCCAAATCCGGCCTTTGATAGGAGTATTTGGTATTCTGTAAGCGTCTTGTTTGCGACTTTTATCTGTTCCAAGTCAGTGGTAAGTATCATTGACCTGTACTGAGTACCTATGTCATTCCCCTGCCGATTTACTTGAGTAGGGTCGTGGTACTCAAAAAAAGATTCTAAGATGGCTCTCAAGTTGACGACGTTGGCATTGTATGTGATACGTACTACCTCTGTGTGATTGTTGGGGTTCATTCGATTTGATGGAAGTGTTATTGCCTGATAAGTCGCGTCCACCCCTTGACCATTCGCGTAGCCAGAGACCACGTCTATTACGCCTACTATTTCGGAAAACATCTTTTCTACACCCCAGAAGCACCCAGCTCCAACCACGATACTTCTTTTGTTATAAGTCGCCTGCGCTTCGTCTACAGATGCTTGAGCAGACACCGAAACCATAGTACTTGCCATTAATATAACTCCCAAGTGATTCCACATTATCAAATACTTATTCCCATATATTTTTTTACGTCATCCCATTAGACTGTGGACTGATATATTACAAACTTTTGTAGGACAGGTGAATTTCATTTTTAGGAGCTCTCTCTGCGTCATTCGTTTTTACCTGTTTCGCTTTTAAACTTTGAGAAGCAAACATGCTATTTTTCAAAAATATTTGATAACTGCTTTGAATGAGTTTACGTGGTGTTAGCGTAATTTCCACACGTTGCAACATCTCCAGTAATTTTTAATGAAATTTAAGAGGAATTTAATGTGATTGGAAAATTTATTGCTGGTTTGAGCGGTTGGTTTATTGCTGGTCCTTTGGGTGCTGTTTTGGGGGTTTTCTTGGGGCATCAGTTCGATCGCGGATTTAGCAATTTTTTTATCCCCATAAGTGAGGGAGAACGTCATAAAATTCGGGAGATTTTTTTTTCTACACTATTCAGTCTGCTAGGACATCTAGCGAAAAGCGATGGACACATTTCCCAAGCTGAGATCGCTCTCACGGAAGATATGATGACGAACCTTGGATTGAGCGCTGAGCGAAAACAAGAGGCTATTAAATTTTTTAAAATTGGTGCAGCGACAGATTTTTCTGTTCAGTTTTGCGTTAAGTCATTCGTGCAAGTAAGTAATAGGCATGTCAATCTCAAAAATCAGCTTCTTAGTTATCTGATTTCACTCGCTTTAGCAGACGGCGAGCTCCACTCCCAGGAAGAGTCAATTCTCCGAATGGTTGCAATTGATTTAGGTTTCTCGAAAAGTAATTTCGAAGAATTGATTAGGATGATCGGTGCTCAAACCCACTTTGGCAAACGTGGCTCAAGCATGACGAGTCAAGATAAACTATCCGACGCCTATTCTGCTCTTGGAGTCGCATCAACCAGTTCTGATATGGCGATAAAAAAAGCATATAGAAAGTTAGTCAGTCAGAATCATCCAGATAAGTTGATTGGACAGGGTGTTCCCGACGATATAATAAAACTGGCTACCGAGAGAACTCAAAAAATTCAGATGGCTTATGACCTGATATCTGAATCTAGAAAAAGTAAATAAGTTGTCTGTTAGTAATACTAATGTTTTATTCCCTGTTTGAAACGCGTGAGTCGGTTGACCTTGCGCCTTGGTCTTTCTATAATGCGCGTCCTGGGGCATGAAGGGCGTGGCAGACCCACCTTTTGGTCTGACATCGTAAGTTTTGATGCGGGATGGAGCAGTCTGGTAGCTCGTCGGGCTCATAACCCGAAGGTCGTTGGTTCAAATCCAGCTCCCGCTACCAATTAGCAAGAGTGTATGACATTGATCAAGTGTTGACAGCTTTCCCCTTTGGCTGGCAGTCTGTAATATGTTTTGACGCTTGAGGACGTAACCAAGGTCTTAATATGGATCTTGGAAAGTGGGAGACTGTTGTGATGGGCCAGATGGCCCATTTTTTATGTGCAGAAAGAGAGGATAATTTTGAGAATCGGAAAAATCGCATTAAAGCAGCTTTTAAGTCCGATTGTTGAAGCCTTGGGATTCCAGTTGTGGGGGATTGAAATTGAAAATAACAAAAGCATCGCATTGCTTCGCGTATATATAGATTTGGCTGATAATTTCATTTCAGTGGATGATTGTGCGGTGGTAAGTAAGCATATTGTTGCGATTCTGAATGTGGAGGAGGTATTTGTCGGAAAATATACTCTGGAGGTATCTTCTCCCGGTGTAGAAAGACCATTGTATGATTTGGCGCACTTCGAATCGTTCGTGGGGCATGACATAGCTTTGAAGCTTAGATTCGCACATGGAAATAGAAAAAATTTTAAAGGTTGTTTGCATGGTGTGGAGGGAGAAGAGATAGTTGTGCGCATTGATAACAGTGAGTATCTTTTTCCTTTTGAAAATATTGATCGGGCAAATGTAATCGCAAAATTCTAATATTCGTGAGGTTGTGGCAGTGAATAAAGAGATTCTAATGGTGACTGAGGCTGTCTCCAATGAAAAGGGGGTTGAGAGAGAGATTATATTTCAAGCTATTGAGCAAGCTTTGGAAATGGCCACCAAGAAAAGGTTTGAAGAGGGAGCCAATATTCGTGTAGTCATAGATCGAGACACAGGCAGTTACGAGTCGTTCCGATGGTGGGAAGTTGTTGCCGATGACGTATTGGCAGAATTGGGGACTCAATTCACCACCGAGGAAGCCCATGAAAAAGATCCTGATCTAAATGTTGGTGACTTATACGAAGAGCGAGTAGACAATGCTAAATTCGGGCGTATAGCCGCGCAGGCAGCAAAGCAAGTCATAGTCCAACGTGTGAAAGAGGCAGAGCGAGAAATTATCGTTGATCGATTTAAACACCGTGTTGGCGAGCTCCTTAACGGCACGGTTAAAAAAGTTACCCGAGAACATGTAATTATTGATTTTGGGGACAATGCAGAGGGTCTTTTGCCGAGGGAGCAGCTGGTTGGTCGTGAAATATTTAGGATAAATGATAGGACTAGAACGATTTTGACGGCCATCAGAGAAGATACACGTGGTCCCCAACTGCTTGTGTCAAGAACCTCGCCCGACATGCTAATTCAGCTTTTTAGAATTGAAGTTCCTGAAATAGCGGAGGGCATAATAGAAATTAAGGGCGCAGCGAGGGATCCTGGTCAAAGGGCCAAGATAGCGGTCAAGAGTAAAGATGCTCGTATAGATCCAGTTGGGGCTTGCGTAGGAATGAGAGGTGCCCGAGTTCAGGCTGTGTCGAGTGATCTTGACGATGAAAGAGTTGACATTGTTTTGTGGGATGATAATCCAGCACAACTTGTAATTAATGCCATGGCGCCTGCTGAAGTGGGTTCTATTGTGGTAGATGAGGAGTCGCATTCAATGGATGTCGCAGTTAATGAAGAAAATCTAGCGCAGGCGATTGGCAAAGGTGGTCAAAACGTTCGGCTTGCATCTGAGCTTACCGGTTGGAATATAAATGTAATGACCTTGGAAGATGCCGAAGATAAGCAAATGCAGGAAGCGACAGATATTGTGAATACCTTCATGCAGGAACTCGATATCGGAGAGGATATTGCTATCGTGCTTGTAGAGGAGGGATTTACTAGTGTAGAGGAAGTAGCATATGTTCCACTTGATGAAATTAGCGCAATTGAGGGCTTTGATCAAGATCTATCCCAAGAATTGCGCGCTCGTGCTAAGGATGCTCTCCTCACAATGGCACTTGTTAGTGAGGAAAAATTAACTAGCTCTGTTCCGGCAGATGATTTACTTAATATGGAGGGAATGGACAGAAGTCTTGCCCATAAATTGGCCGCCAAGAACATCATTACAATGGAAGATCTTGCGGAGCAAGCGGTAGATGACATATCAGATATTGATAATTTGAGTAATCAACGTGCGGCCGAATTGATAATGACGGCCCGCGCACCTTGGTTTGAGTGACAACGCGGACATTGATAGAGGATTACCGATGGCTGAAGTAACAGTTAGCGAATTGGCGATGACCGTGGGTGCGTCTGTGGATCGGTTGCTAAAGCAAATGACTGATGCAGGCCTAGCGCATACAAATGCTGAAGCGCTGGTATCAGACGGAGAAAAACAAATTTTGCTTGCATATCTTAAAGGGTTGCACGGAGAACGTGCCCGAGAGCCTGGAAAGATTACACTACGTCGAAAAACTGTAACGACGTTAAAATCGGCGAATCGAAAAACTGTAAATATCGAAGTTCGTCGAAAGCGAACCTTTGTTAAGCGACCAGATGAAGAGATATCGATATCGACTACTAAATCAACCGAACCGTTGGAAAACTCAATCACTAATCAAGACGCAAGTGCAGCTGAAGCATTAGATGAAGTCGAGGTGCAGCGAGTAGCTGCAATTGAAACTCGCCGAAGAGCGGATGAGGAAACCAAGAAAAAGGAAGGTAACCAAGAACTCACTAAAGCAGATGCTGCGTCAGACAAGAGAGATAACCTTACTGCCAAAAGAATTTCTCGCGCAGACAAGACCGTTGTTGGCATGCCTTTACCACCCTCCGAAATCGGTCATGATAAAGGTCGACGGACCAACAAGATAAAAGATGATGAAGATGATCCCATAAGGCGTGCAAAAAAACCTATTCCAAAAGGTGCTAAGAAAAAGTCTCATTTGGTTTTAGACGATGTTGAGATAGATGGAGCAAAAAAAACTAGGCTAAGATCTGCTATTGCCACCCCGCTAAAAGTGACAAATAAGCATACTTTTCAGCGCCCAACAGAGAAGAAAGTTCAAGAAATTACAGTAGGTGATGAAATTTCGGTCTCTGATTTGGCAGCAGGACTGTCCCTGAAGTCAGTAAATGTAATCAGAAAACTTGCGAAGTTAGGGGTTGTGGCAACTGCGCATGAAATTATTGACCAAGAAACTGCTGTGTTAGTTACTGAAGAATTAGGGCACAGAGCGATACCCTCCAGTAATAATGATTTGGAGGAACAACTAGACGCTGCTTTTACAGAACAAGCAAGAAATTATACTCAATTGCCGCGGGCGCCTGTGGTAACCATTATGGGTCACGTCGATCATGGTAAAACATCGCTTCTGGACTATATTCGAAAAACTCGTATTGCTGTAGGTGAGGCAGGTGGTATTACTCAGCACATTGGTGCTTACCATGTAAGCACCCCTAAGGGAGCGATTACTTTTTTGGATACTCCAGGTCATGCCGCTTTCACTGCAATGCGGGCTCGTGGAGCGAAGAGTACTGATATTGTCATTCTTGTGGTAGCAGCGGATGATGGCGTAATGCCGCAAACTGAAGAGGCTGTTCAGCATGCGAGGGCAGCCGGGGTACCTATAGTTGTTGCCATTAATAAAATGGACAAAGAGGGTGCAGATCCCGAAAAAGTGACAAGTGAACTGGGCGCAAAAGACGTGATTCCAGAAGAATGGGGTGGTGACACTCAGTTTGTTAAGGTATCTGCCCAGACAGGTGAGGGCATAGATGAGTTGTTAGATGCGGTGTTGTTACAGTCAGAGCTTCTTGAATTAACGGCGAGCTTTGAAGGTAGGGCTCGAGGGGTGATAGTTGAGTCTCGTATCGATAAGGGTAGAGGAGTTGTAGCGACAGCTTTGGTGCAACAAGGAAATTTGAGCAAGGGCGATTTTGTGCTGGCAGGTTTGAGTGTAGGAAAGATAAGGGCTATGGTTGACCAAAGCAACACATCTATGCAGAAGGCGGGACCATCGGTTCCTATAGAAATTTTGGGATTGGACGAGGTTCCAGACGCAGGTAATTATTTTTACGTAGTACCGGATGAAAGACAGGGTCGAGATATAGTCGCATTTCGACAAGAAAAAGCTCGCGCTCAAAAATTGTCGAGTCAACGTGCTTCGGCTTTAGAGACGATGTTTGTGAATATGGGTTCAGAGGTAAAACGTACCTTACCATTAGTGATAAAAGCAGATGTTCGGGGATCGCTTGAGGCTATTAGTGGGGCTCTTAACGATTTTTCAACTCAAGAAGTGGGAGTTGACATTATAGCTTCGGGAGTGGGGGGTATTGCTGAGTCCGATGTCAATTTGGCCATCACCACTGGGGCTATTATTTTGGGGTTTAACGTGCGTGCTTCTGGTGGAGCGCGTGCATTAGCAAAGAAAGAGGAAATAGAAGTACGTTACTACAGTGTGATTTATAATCTTCTAGACGAGGTTAAGGCCGCTCTTTCTGGGATGCTATCCCCCGAGTCGAGAGAGAAAATTGTAGGCACAGCAGAAGTGAGGGATGTCTTCCGATCCCCAAAATTTGGTGCGATAGCGGGATGTATGGTTACAGAGGGCACCGTGTATCGCAGTAAGCCAATTCGTGTCTTAAGAGACAATGTAGTTATTTATGAAGGAGAGTTAGAGTCGTTGCGTAGGTATAAAGATGATGCTCCGGAGGTTCGAAGCGGCGTAGAGTGCGGTATTGGCGTAAAAGATTACAATGATGTTCGTGCGGGTGATTTGATAGAAGTTTACGAAGTTACACAAATTCTTCGGACCCTTTGAAAAAGCTGAGATTGTATCAGCAATCGACGGTGTCCCAGAAACACTAAACTAAATAACAGAAAATTAAGACATTAATGCCGAGAGAATTTTACCGCAGCGACAGAGTTGCTGATGCGATTCAGAGAGAGCTATCCGTGCTGATTAATGACTCGTTGAGAGATCCGAGAATCGGCATGGTTAGCGTTACCGAGGTTAGCGTCAGTAGAGACCTGTCAAACAGCAAGGTTTATGTTAGCTTTGTTTCGTCAAACAGTGATCATCAAGTAAATATTGCCATGTCAGCCCTTGATGGTGCCACTGGGTATTTGCGTAAGTTAATGGCGGCTAATATGAATTTGCGGGTGATACCAAAAATTAAATTTATCCATGATAATTTGGCGGGGAAAAGCCAAGACATGTCTGAATTGATTGATCTTGCAATTGCTTCGGATTCTAGATTGGCATCTTCGGGGGAACCCTAATTTGTCGCATCATAAGCAGCGCTTCAGATTGGTCAATGGCATTTTTTTACTGAATAAATCAAAAGGTGTTTCCTCCAATCACGAATTGCAGCGCGTGAAGCACTTATTTGCCGCCAAAAAAGCTGGGCATACAGGAAGTTTAGATCCCTTGGCTACCGGTGTGTTGCCGGTCTGCTTCGGAGAGGCTACGAAACTTAGTCGGTATTTACTTGATTCCGAGAAAGGATATCATAGTGTGTTCAAGTTAGGAGTAGAGACAGATACTGGAGATAGTGAGGGCCGAATAGTATCAACTAATGATGCAAGCACAATTACTGAGGGATTGATTCGTGCCACTATCGATCAATTTTTAGGAGACACCGTTCAAGTACCACCGATGTATTCAGCTCTCAAGCATAACGGACAACCTCTATACAAGTATGCCAGGAAAGGTATGGATATAGAGAGATCACCCAGACCGATTGCAATATATGAGTATGAGATTGTATCTTTTAAAAGTGGAGTCGCTCCAGCGTTGGAGGTGAAAATACGTTGTAGCAAGGGCACATATATAAGAGGCCTTGCTTCTGACCTCGGCCGTCTACTGCGATGTGGAGCTCATGTAAGTAAATTACACCGGTTTGCCATAGGACCATTAAGTGACGACATGTCAATTTCTCTCTCAGAGCTCAGAGATTGTTATGATAAACATGGAATATCTGCATGTGATGAAAGATTGTTACCTGTTGATTATGCGTTGCATGCAACGCCTAAAGTTACTCTAGACGATAAAAGTGCGGCACGATTACAACAAGGACAATCAGTATTCCTATCAAAAGGCTTTAACCTTGAGGAAGAAGGGGATATAGTGCGCGTCTTTGACAACAATCTAATGTTTTTGGGAGTGGGGACTTTGCGGAGTGGCGGTACGTTGGTGCCTAAACGCTTGGTAGCCCTGTAGGGTAGATTCAACTGATCGAAGCCTGAGCGATAGATTGAGTTGTTATAAAAAGCATCGGCTGCAATGACGAGCGTCCTGTAAGTGCGCATGGGACGCCAGTCGTTTTTAATTCGCGCACTGGAGAAGTTTATGGCCTTAAGTGCAGAAGAAAAAGCGTTGTTGGTCAAAGAATATGGCCACGACCAGAAAGATACAGGCTCGCCAGAAGTGCAGGTGGCACTTTTGACGGCGAATATCAACAAGTTGCAGAATCATTTCGGTTCTCACAAGAAAGATCACCATTCTCGACGTGGACTTATACGCATGGTTAATCAACGGAGAAAGTTACTTGATTACCTTAAAACAAGAAATTTTGATCGGTACTCTGAACTTATTAAGAAACTTGGCCTGCGAAGATAGTGACTAATCGGGGGCGAACAAATTATTTTAAGGGTGATATATTCCTCAATGATACTCTTGAGAGCGTATAGATTCTTTACCCAAACTACAGTTAATGGCGTTTTAGGATACTAGCTTCCTTTTGCTTACATTAAAGAACTAATTTAAAGAAATATTTGAAGGCAACAATATGAATCCATTAGTAAAAAGATTTAAGTACGGTGAATGCAACGTAACAATCGAGACAGGTCGTGTAGCCAGACAAGCAACGGGTGCAGTGATATGTTCGATTGATGAGACTTCTGTGTTGTGTACGGTGGTTGGAGCGAGAGAAAAAAAAGAGGATGTCGACTTTTTCCCCCTGGGTGTTCATTATCAAGAAAAAGCTTATGCTGCTGGAAAAATTCCTGGAGGTTTCTTTAAAAGAGAGGGTCGTCCAACTGAAAAAGAAACGTTAACTTCTAGATTAATTGATAGACCCATTCGCCCACTTTTTCCAGAAGGTTTTAAGAATGAAGTGCAGGTGGTTTGCACGGTTCTGTCCGCAAAAAAAAATGCTGATCCTGATATTGCCGCAATGATAGGAACTTCCGCCGCTCTGGCGATTTCTGGCATACCATTTAACGGGCCTATCGGTGGGGCGCGAGTAGGTTATACGGAGGAAGAGGGCTACCTTTTAAATCCGACTAATACTGAGTTGTTAAGTTCCGAACTTGATATGGTAGTTGCTGGAACTAAAGATGCAGTTCTAATGGTAGAGTCCGAAGCGAAGGAGTTATCTGAAGACATAATGCTTGGAGCTGTTTTATTCGCACATCAAGAGATGCAAACCGTGATTACCGTCATAAAACAGCTGGCCTCTGAAGTGGGAAAACCTAGGTGGAATTGGAAATCAGTAGCAGTGAATAACACACTCAGAGATGACCTCAACACGTTGTTGGCAGAGGATCTCGAGCAAGCTTACCAACTAGTTGATAAGCAACAACGTATGGACAAAATCGCTAGCTTGAGGGATAAGGCGCTAACGCAACTGAGCTCTGAAATGGGTAACGAAGAAAATAGTATAAAAGATGAGTTTAAAAAACTTGAAAAAGATATTGTGCGCGGTCGAATTCTTCGGGGGGATCTTCGAATTGATGGGAGAGATAATCGAAGCGTGAGGCCCATTGGCGCTGAGGTTTCTATTTTATCTCGTGCGCATGGTTCAGCGCTGTTTACGCGAGGTGAGACGCAGGCGCTTGTTGTAGCAACGCTAGGCTCGACTCGCGATGCCCAAATGATTGATGATCTAGATGGTCGTCGAGATGACCCATTTATGTTGCATTATAATTTCCCCCCATATTCTGTTGGAGAATGTGGAAGAATTGGATTCACAGGTAGACGAGAAATTGGTCACGGGAGATTGGCCCGCAGAGGAATCGCAGCTGTGCTTCCCTCAATTGATGAATTTCCGTATGCGATGCGTGTTGTGTCCGAGATCACTGAATCAAATGGATCAAGTTCGATGGCATCGGTTTGCGGAGCAAGTCTTGCACTCATGGATGCTGGAGTTCCGTTAAAAGCACCAGTAGCAGGAATAGCTATGGGACTAGTCAAAGAAGGAGATGAGTTTTCGGTGTTGACCGATATACTTGGAGATGAAGATCATCTTGGTGATATGGATTTCAAAGTGGCTGGAACGGCTGAGGGTATTACTGCTCTTCAGATGGATATAAAAATTGAAGGTATAACCGAAGAGATTATGGAAATTGCGCTGCAGCAGGCCATGGATGCTCGTTTACACATTCTTACTTCTATGAATACTACGTTGGCTGTTGGTCGTGAGGAGGTGGCAGATTCAGCACCACGCATGGGAGCGATGCAAATAGATGCAGATAAGATTAGAGATGTTATTGGAAAGGGTGGAGCAACCATACGAAGTTTGTGTGAGGAGACCAGTTCTACCATAGACATAACCGATGACGGGGCAGTAAAAATATACGCCGATGACAGTGCGGGCCTTCAAGCCGCTATTGATGCTATTACGGCGATCGTTGCTGAGCCAGAGCCGGGGGCAATTTATGATGGTAAAGTGGTGAGAATTGTGGACTTTGGCGCTTTTGTTAATTTTATGCCAGGCACCGATGGTCTGGTGCACATATCACAGATAGCGTCTCAAAGAGTCAATAAAGTGACAGATTATTTGGCCGAAGGACAAGAAGTGCGTGTAAAGGTCTTAGAAATTGATAATCGCGGGAGAGTAAAGTTGTCCATCAAAGAAGCCACTCTGGAGGAACAATCGCGTTTCGAGAGCGCTGGTGATGGAGAAAAAACAGATACTAACCCTCCCGGTTGCAGTTTATAAAAGCTCAGGTTTGATCTCCTGAGCTAATGCTAACATTTCGTGTGCATGGCCTCTCGTTTTCTCTGTAATGTTTATTCCGCCGAGCATTCTGGAAATTTCTTCAACTCGATCTTCGTCATTTAGTAACGTTAGGGTGGTTGATGTCTTCTCTGAGTGCAGCTTTTGTTTCTGTGCAACATAGTGATTATTTGCATGCGAAGCCACTTGCGGTAAGTGTGTGATAGTTATCACTTGACTGATACTGCCAAGTTTTTTCAATAGCTGACCAATTACCTCCGCAGTTGCTCCCCCAATGCCGACATCCACCTCGTCGAGAATTAAAGTAGGAATTTTTGAATGCTCAGCTGCCACTATCTGAATTGCGAGACTTATTCGTGATAACTCCCCGCCAGAAACTACTTTATGCAGTTGATTGTGAGGTTGGCCGCGGTTAGTGGAGATTAAGAATTCAATTTTTTCTGCTCCTGAAGGATGGTAATCAGAATCGTTTCGAGGAACTAATTTTATCATTAACTCTGAATCTTTCATTTCAAGCTTTGCTAATTGCACATTGATTTCAGAAGCCATTTTTTTTGCGGCTAGTTGTCTCGTATTCGATAGTTTCTGAGCTCGATCTTTGTACAGCATGATTGTTTTTTCGTATTGTTTTTGTAGAGTCATCATTTTTTGTTCGTTTCGTTCGAGAGCTTTCAACTCGTCTTTGAGGACCAGAATGGCAGCGTCTAACTGATGAGGAGGAACCCTGTGTTTCCTCGATATTTGAAAAATTTCTGAAATTCTTTCATTCACTTCCGCAAGCTTTTGTGGATTTGAATTAAGACCGTCTAATGCTGTTTTTATTTCGTGAGTTGCTTCTTCGACTTGAATTAAGCATGAACGAAGTAAGTCTGAAACATTTTCAAGAGATTTGGGTAAATAGCTTAGCTCCCTCAGAATCGACAATGCTTCGCTGAGACTATCTCGAATGTTGTGACTTGTGTTTGGACCACATAAATTGAGCAGTCGATGGCTTTGAAGAAGTAAATGTTCAGAATTAGACAATAGCTTCTGTTCCTCCTCAAGTTTGTCAAACTCATCGGGTGCAATTGCCAATTCTTCCCATTCTTCAATTTGAAATTGTAAAAAATTTAGTCTGCCTGAATTTTTACTTAAACTACTCTCAAGTGACTCTATATCTTGCTGAATTTGATTTAATTCTAGGGCTATCTTATTTACTTCTGCACAACTTGCAGTTGCGCCAGCATAGTCATCCAGTAAAAATTTATAGTTATCTTGACGCATCAATGATTGATGTTCATTTTGGCTGTGAATATCAACCAAGAAACTGCTTAGTTTCTGTAATTGTTGCATCGTACACGCACGCCCGTTAATGTAACCACGGGGTCGTTTCCCTTCGTTGAAAACGCGCCTTAGCACGCAATCATTGTCACTCATAAATTGCTCTTCCCGTAGCCAGTTTACAGCTCGATTAATTTTTGTTATGTCAAAACTGGCACTTATCTCCGAGTGGCCCTTGGTTAGACCTAATGCGTCGGTGTCCGCACGCGCCCCAAGAGTCATTGCAAGAGCATCCAGAATTAGTGATTTACCGGCTCCTGTCTTACCACTTATTGCCGAGGTCCCACTTAAAAATTCGATTTCTAAATGTTCAATTAAGGAAAAGTTATAAATATTTAATGATGTTAGCAATGTTCCTCCCTGTTTTTCCTTGTTTATACACTTCCAACTCGTATATGGCAATTGCTTGAAACTAATTTGTTTATCCCCATATTAGGAATAGAGGCAAATATGTTAAATGTTTACAGGAGTGTTCAGTGTCACAGGAAAATGATAAAGAGTCCGAAAGCATTACTGACTCTGAGAAAAACACGAATGATGAGTCTGAAACGTTTGAAAAACAAGATCAAACAGAGGCAGACGACACTCACCGTGAGTTGATAGAGGTTAAGGATAAAGTCCTTCGTATTCAAGCGGAAATGCAAAATGTTCGTCGTCGGGCACAGCGAGACGTAGAAAATGCTCATAAATTTGCGCTAGATAAGTTTGTGTCCGCATTAATACCCGTTGTTGATAATCTCGATAGGGCGATTGATACAATTAACGAAGCTGATGAAGCTCAGAGGCCAGTTGCTGACGGTCTCAAGTTGACATTGAAAAGCTTCCTAGACGTTTTAACACAATTTAATGTAGAGCAGGTTGACCCGTCCGGAGTACCTTTTGACGCAGAGCTGCACCAAGCAGTCAGTACGGTACTAAACAGTGAAGTAGAGCCAAATACTGTCATTGATGTCTATCAGAAAGGCTATGTACTCAATGGCCGATTAGTACGACCAGCAATGGTAACGGTCGCAAAAGTTTGACGAGACTTGAATTAAAAGAATTAATGCCCAAATACTAAAATATAAGTTTAGAGGCAAAGAATTCAAAATTACCCTGAAGAAATTCATAGGAGAAACCTGTAATGGGAAAGATAATTGGAATTGACCTGGGAACAACCAACTCGTGTGTTTCAGTGCTCGAGGGAGAGAAGCCAAAGGTAATCGAAAATTCGGAAGGGTCCCGAACTACCCCTTCGGTTGTTGCGTTTGCAGATGATGGAGAAATTTTAGTTGGTCAGTCTGCGAAACGACAGGCAGTTACTAACCCAACGAACACCGTTTATGCGGTTAAGCGCTTAATTGGTCGTCGATTTGAAGACAGGGTTGTTCAGAAAGACATCGAGATGGTTCCCTATAAAATTGTTAAGGCAGACAATGGTGATGCATGGGTTGAGATTAAGGGAGAGAGTAAAGCAGCGCCTCAAATTTCTGCTGAAGTTCTCAAGAAAATGAAGAAAACTGCAGAAGATTATATTGGCGAAAATATTTCCGAAGCGGTCATTACTGTACCAGCATACTTTAATGATTCCCAACGACAAGCTACTAAGGATGCAGGGCGCATTGCCGGATTGGACGTGAAGCGAATTATAAACGAGCCAACCGCTGCGGCCCTGGCATATGGAATTGACAAGGTCTCTGGTGATCGTGTGGTGGCTGTTTATGATCTGGGGGGAGGTACTTTTGATATCTCGATTATCGAAATTGCGGATGTTGATGGTGAAAAGCAGTTCGAAGTGTTAGCGACAAATGGAGACACGTTCCTTGGTGGGGAGGATTTTGATTTAAGGTTAATCGAATATTTGTCGCAAGAATTCAAGAGTGAGAGCGGGATGGACCTGCATGGAGACCCGCTTGCAATGCAACGCCTTAAAGAGGCAGCTGAAAAAGCAAAAATTGAACTATCATCAAGTCAGCAGACAGAAGTTAATCTTCCATACATCACGGCTGATGCAACTGGCCCCAAGCATCTTGTGGTTAAATTGACACGCAGTAAATTGGAAGCGCTTGTTGAGGAATTAGTCGAGAGATCATTGGAACCATTGAGAATTGCCTTGAAAGATGCGGATAAAAGTGCGTCTGAAATAGATGAGATTATTTTAGTGGGGGGACAGACTCGTATGCCCTTAGTGCAAGAGCGAGTGTCAGCATTTTTTGGAAAAGAACCAAGAAAAGACGTCAATCCGGATGAAGCTGTAGCTGTTGGCGCAGCTTTACAAGGTGCAGTTTTAGCGGGGGATGTGACCGATGTGCTTCTTCTTGACGTTACGCCCCTGACCCTTGGCATTGAGACCATGGGTAGCGTTGCTACTCCCGTCATAGAGAAGAATACTACGATTCCCACGAAAAAGTCGCAGATTTTTTCGACGGCTGATGATAATCAGACAGCAGTGACGATACACGTTGTGCAAGGCGAGAGAAAGCAGGCGATTCAAAATAAGTCTCTCGGTAGATTTGACCTGGCTGATATTCCTCCAGCGCCGCGAGGAATGCCACAAATCGAGGTCACATTCGACATAGATGCTAATGGGATACTGAATGTAAGTGCTAAAGATAAAGCGACAGGTAAAGAACAATCAATCGTTATTAAAGCGTCATCGGGTCTTTCTGATGAAGAAATCGAGTCAATGGTTCGTGATGCGGAGGCAAATGCAGAAGAGGACAAGCGTTTTGCAGAGCTGGTTCAAGCCAGAAATGCTGCGGACGGGATTGCTCATGCTGCAACCAAAACAATTCAGGAAGCGGGTGAAAAGATTGGTGATGCGGAGAAAGGTGCGATCGAGGAGGCAGTAAAAGCAGTTGAAGAGGCTGTTCAGGGCGACGACAAGGATAAGATCGATTCAGCAGCAAAAACTTTATCTGAAATGTCGTCAGAGCTTGCACAAAAGCTTTATGCAAATCAAAATCAGGCTCAGGGCGCTGACAGTAAAACCGATGAAAATACTAGTGATGGTAACGAAGATGTTATGGATGCCGAATTTGAAGAAGTTAAAGAGGAAACAAAGAAATAGCAATCAGAGGATGCACAGTGTTCAAGTGAGTTTCTTTCAGGCGCGAACAAACCGTTCGCGCCTTTTTTTAGTAGTACCGTCAGGTGATGGATAGCGAGTTTATGGCAAAACGCGATTATTATGATATTTTAGGAGTAAGTAGAGATGCTTCTGGCAGCGAGATCAAAAAGGCATTTCGTCGGACCGCAATGAAATATCATCCAGATCGTAATCCGGACAATCAACAGGCCGAAGAAAAGTTCAAAGAGGCGCAGGAGGCATATGAAGTTCTGAGTGACGGAGAAAGAAAGGGTAATTACGACCGTTTTGGACATACTAATACTGGTAATGCTCAAAGCTCTGGTGCTGGTTTTAGCGATATATTCGGGGACGTTTTCGGAGATATTTTTGGTGGTTCTGGCGCAGGCTCTAACCGCGGCGGGCCTACGCGAGGTTCAGATCTCCGCTACGATCTTCAGCTGGAGTTAGAGGATGCGGTGCGCGGAAAGACAGTGGAAATTAATATTCCAACTAAGGACACTTGCGCTACTTGCAAAGGTTCAGGGGCACGGCCCGGTTCTTCACCCCGAACTTGTAATTCATGTCAAGGTGCAGGCCAAGTGAGGATGTCTCAGGGCTTTTTTTCTGTGCAACAAACCTGTCCAAAGTGCAGAGGGCGGGGACAAATGATTACCGATCCATGTGGCGAGTGTCATGGTCAGGGGGTTTTAGAAAAGAGTAAGACATTGTCGGTAAAAATTCCTCCAGGCGTTGACACGGGAGATAGGATTAGACTTTCTGGAAAAGGTGAAGCTGGTCCGCACGGGGGAGCAAATGGGGATCTTTATGTCCAAATGAACGTGGCTGAGCACAATATTTTTGTTCGGGATGGAGCAAATTTACATTGTGAAGTCCCAATAAGTTTCAGCCAAGCTGCACTGGGAGGAGAACTAGAAGTTCCTACCTTGTCTGGGAGAGTGAAGTTGAAAGTGCCTCCAGAAACGCAGACAGGTAAGCTATTTCGGTTGAGAGGGAAAGGGGTGACTCAGGTTCGAAGTGCGGGAGTGGGTGATCTCCTTTGCAGAGTGTCTGTTGAAACACCAGTAAATTTGTCGTCAAAACAAATAAAGCTACTCGAGACGTTCGACAAGAGCCTTGAAGCGAGCAGCAGGCACTCCCCGCGGAGTAACAGTTGGTTTGGAGGTGTGAAAACCTTTTTCGATAACCTCACTAAAGGTTAGAGTTTTATACGTTTTAAAAATTTGGGCGTCAATATATGTTAAGTGTAGTTATTAGCGGAGCTAATGGTCGAATGGGACGAACTCTAACAGCCCTTTTGGCAGAGACTGCTGACGCACGTTTGGTAGGTGCGGCAGAAAGCCCTAATTGTAATTATATTGGATCAGATGTCGGAGAACTGTCCGGTGTAGGCAAGATTGGAATAACTGTTGTGGGAACATTGCAAGCAGCGTCGGACAACCTTGATGTGTTAATCGACTTTTCGTCCGTTTCTTCAACGCCTGCGAACGCTGAATGGTGTGCGAAACTAGGAATTCCCATAGTGATCGGAACTACTGGATTGAACGAAGCAGATTTAAAACGGATTGATTTAGCAAGCAGAAAAATCCCAATATGTATGGCTAGTAATTTTTCTATTGGCGTCAATCTTTGCTACCGACTGGTGGAGATAGCGGCTGATGCTTTGAAAAATGATGATGTAGACATCGAAGTTTGTGAAGCACACCATAACAAAAAGTTGGATGCACCCTCTGGTACGGCGCTATCTCTCGGACACGTTATCGCTAATGCTCGGGGGCAAGATTTAGATGAGGTGGCTGTATATGATCGTAAGAGTCAATTCGTAAAGAGAATTCCTCAATCTATCGGTTTTACAAGCATCAGAGGGGGGGACATTGTAGGTGATCACAAAGTCTTGTTTGCGGGTGAAGGAGAACTCGTTGAAATAACTCATCGCGCATCAAGTCGAATGGCATTCGCGAGAGGGGCGCTTCGGGCATCAAGGTGGTTGATACAAAAGCCGCCTGGTCTCTATAATATGCAACACGTACTTGGGTTCAATTGACTTTTATATCAATTTCTTAATTATATAGGCGACCTGGCTGGACAATAAACATTACTTTTCTATACACTGTTGACTCAGTTGTTTTGACTGGATTGTAAACTCAATTGGAGTGTTGACTTAGATTAGTAACCCTGTAAACGAGATGAGACTTTGATTCTCATCTCGTTTTTTTATGTCTGGTGGGTAGGCCTCATTATTTAAAGCGGAAATTTGTTGTGGCGTGATAAAATTTGAGAGATTCTCTTGGAGGAGAGTTTGTGGATCTAAAGGTAGACTCATATGCTGTGTTGGCTCTTGCTGATGGAACTGTTTTTAACGGTAGAGCAATAGGAGCATCGGGTATTTCTGTTGGGGAAGTAGTGTTTAATACTGCTATGACGGGGTATCAAGAGATTCTTACAGATCCAAGCTATGCTCGTCAAATTGTCACTCTTACTTATCCCCATATTGGTAATGTTGGTACAAATAGCCAAGACGAGGAGTCAGATAATGTCTGGGCATCGGGACTCGTGGTGAGAGACTTACCAGTGGTCCCTTCAAATTTTCGTAATGAAAAATCCCTGGGAGCTTACCTATTTGATAGAAATGTTGTTGCAATAAGTGATATTGACACTCGTAAACTAACTCGAATTATCAGAAACACTGGCTCACAAAACGGTTGCATAATTGCAGGATCTAGAGATGCTGATAAAGCGATAGCATGCGCCCGGGACTTTGCTGGATTAAAGGGAATGGATCTTGCGAAAGAGGTGTCAATTTTGCAATCGAAAGAGTGGTATCAGACTAGTTGGCGCTTGGGAGTGGGATCGTCAACACCTCAAAATGCACGTTGTAAAGTAGTAGCCTATGACTTTGGTGTTAAACACAGTATATTAAGAATGTTAATTGATAGATGCTGTTCAGTAACAATAGTTCCTGCACAAACACCAGTTAGTGAAGTTTTAGCAATGAAACCGGATGGTGTATTTTTATCGAATGGACCGGGTGATCCGGCACCATGTAGCTACGCAATTGATTCTATAAAAGCTATTTTAGATCAAGATATTCCAATATTTGGTATATGTCTGGGTCATCAATTACTAGCTTTAGCGTCTGGTGCTACCACAAAAAAGATGAAGTTTGGACATCATGGTGCAAATCACCCCGTATACGACGTCAAAAACGACAGAGTTTTGATCACCAGTCAAAATCACGGATTTGCAGTCGATGAGGCATCTTTGCCATCAAATCTACTCATTACTCATCGGTCTTTGTTTGATGGATCACTGCAAGGTATTGAGAGAGTTGATAAACTTGCATTCAGTTTTCAAGGACATCCAGAGGCCAGTCCAGGACCACATGATGCGGCTCTTCTTTTCGATCGATTTGTACAAATGATGGAATCTATTAAATAATTATGACAAGTGTTTCATTGCAAATACTTTGAAAAAACTTGAGTCAAGGGAAAAGTTCAAATAAGAAACATGCCGAAAAGAGATGATATTAATAGTGTTCTGATAATTGGTGCTGGCCCAATCGTAATCGGTCAGGCTTGCGAATTCGATTATTCAGGTGCCCAGGCTTGCAAAGCTCTTCGAGAGGAGGGTATTCGAGTAGTCTTGGTAAATTCTAATCCTGCTACCATAATGACTGATCCTACGATGGCAGATGCTACTTACATTGAACCGGTACAGTGGAAGACTGTAGCTAAGATTATTGAGAAAGAACGCCCCGATGCCCTTCTACCCACAATGGGTGGGCAAACTGCCCTAAATTGTGCGTTAGATTTATCAAAACATGGAATTTTAAGTAAGTATAACGTAGAGATGATAGGGGCAAATGCCAATTCAATTGATAAGGCAGAAGATCGCGAAAGGTTCGACATTGCAATGCGAAAGATAGGCCTGACAACGCCTAATTCCGGTGTGGCACACAGCTTGGAGGAGGCAAACCAAATAGCTGATAGATTTGGATTTCCATGCATTATAAGGCCGTCATTCACAATGGGAGGTTCCGGGGGCGGCATTGCATATAACCGAGAAGAATTTGGAATAATATGCCGAAGAGGATTAGATCTATCTCCCACTGATGAATTATTAATTGATGAATCACTTATCGGTTGGAAAGAATTTGAAATGGAGGTTATGAGGGATTGTAATGATAATTGCATCATTGTGTGCGCGATTGAAAATTTTGATCCAATGGGTATTCACACAGGCGATTCAATTACTGTTGCACCAGCTCAGACGCTAACGGATAAAGAATATCAGTTGATGCGTGATGCATCAGTCAGAATTTTACGCGAAATTGGGATTGAAACAGGCGGGTCTAATGTGCAGTTTGCCGTGAATCCTGTTAATGGAGATTTAGTGGTTATTGAGATGAATCCGAGAGTCTCTCGGTCTTCGGCATTAGCCTCAAAAGCAACTGGATTTCCAATTGCTAAAATAGCAGCGAAGTTATCAATCGGTTATACCCTGAATGAGTTGAGAAATGAAATTACGGGCGGCAGCACTCCTGCGTCTTTTGAACCCACCATAGACTATGTGGTTACTAAAGTCCCCAGGTTTGCGTTTGAAAAGTTTAATCAAGCAAGTGCCGTCTTAACTACACAAATGAAATCAGTCGGAGAGGTAATGGCAATAGGTCGGACCTTCCAAGAATCGCTCCAGAAGGCATTACGGGGATTAGAAGTAGGTTTTTCTGGCCTGGATCCGTTATTTAAAGCTCATGAGGATGATTTAAGTTACCTCAAGAATCAGCTGTCCGAGGCTACACCAGAACGAATTTGGTATATTGGCGACGCATTTCGTGTTGGTATGACCTGTGATGATGTCCATGCGATGACTCATATAGATTTTTGGTTCCTTTCTCAAATAGAGGACTTAATTTCTGAGGAAAGATCCCTCCAAGCTACTTCTGTATTTAATAAGAGCACGATTTTCCGACTAAAACGCAAGGGATTCTCTGATCGCCGTTTAGCCGAACTCACTGGTAGAACTGAGAAAGCTATCAGGAAGTTTAGGTGGGATAAAAAACTCTTTCCGGTTTATAAGCGTGTTGATACATGTGCAGCAGAATTTGCGACGGAAACAGCATACATGTATTCCACCTATGAGGAAGAATGCGAGTCACGCGCAACTGAAAACAAGAAGATTCTTATATTGGGAGGTGGTCCAAATAGAATTGGCCAAGGCATTGAGTTTGATTATTGTTGTGTGCATGCGTCTTTGGCACTGCGTGAAGAGGGGTTCGAAACGATAATGGTGAATTGCAATCCTGAGACTGTGTCTACAGATTTCGATATCTCTAATAGACTATATTTTGAGCCTGTAACTCTTGAGGACGTGCTAGAAATTATTCGAGTGGAAAATCCTAGCGGAGTCATAGTCCAATTTGGTGGCCAAACCCCCTTAAGGTTGGCGCGGTCACTCGAAAATGAGGGGGTAAAGATTATAGGTACTTCGCCAGATGCTATTGATCGCGCAGAAGATCGCGAACGATTTCAAAATATGATTAAGAAATTATCTTTATTGCAGCCAAATAATGCTACAGCCCAGAGCATTGACGAAGCCATGAATTTGGCTCAAATGATTGGTTACCCGCTGGTAGTGAGGCCCTCCTACGTGCTTGGCGGGAGGGCAATGGAAATTGTTTATAAGGACGAAGAACTTTTACGCTATATGGAGACAGCAGTAAGTGTAGGAAATGACGCGCCTGTCTTACTCGATTTATTTTTACCAGACGCAATTGAAATTGATATTGATGTTGTGAGCGATGGAGATAATATAGTCTTGGGCGCTATTATGCAGCATATAGAGCAGGCGGGAATTCATTCGGGCGATTCGGCCTGTTCACTTCCTCCATACAGCTTGAGTGCAAATTTGCAAGACAAGATGCGAGATATGTGTATAAAAATGGCTCGTGAATTAGGTGTAGTTGGATTAATGAATGTACAGCTCGCTATTCAAGATGGTGAAATTTATGTTATTGAGGTAAACCCACGTGCCTCCCGGACAATACCGTTTGTTTCAAAATGTATAGGAATCTCTTTGGCGCAAATAGCTGCGAAATGTATGGCTGGAACGTCACTGAAATCGTTGAGTTTTACTAAAGAAATCGAACCGGTTTTGTATGGAGTCAAAGAGGCCGTTTTCCCATTTAATAAATTTCCTGGTATTGATCCTATTTTGGGACCCGAAATGAAATCAACTGGTGAGGTGATGGGCATCGGGGCCTCTTTCGCTGAAGCGTATGGTAAAGCTCAATTAGGATCGGGAGAAATTCTCCCACGTTCTGGAAATGTGTTTATTAGTGTAAGAGATAGGGATAAACAGTTAGTACCAGCCATGGCAGAGGACTTAGTGAAATTAGGCTTCTCTTTGTTTGCTACAAGAGGTACCGCAGAGGTAATTAAATCTCATGGAATATCCGTTTCGATTGTCAATAAGGTACAAGAAGGACGACCTCATATAGTAGATATGATAAAAAGTGATCAAATTGACTTAATAATAAATACCACAGAGGGGAGGAAAGCAATTTCCGACTCCTCTACAATTCGGTCTAAAGCAGAGCAACATCAGATCTATTACACTACAACGATGGCGGGAGGAAGAGCAGTTTGTGAGACATTGAAGTTTTCTAAAAATTTGAAAGATATTACTGTTAGAAGTCTCCAATCTGTCCACAAAGAGGTGGAGCTATGAAAAAAAATCCAATGACAGTGACCGGAGAAAAGGAGCTGAGGGAAGAATTAGACAGGCTTAAAACCCTTCAGCGTCCGGCCATCATAAATGCGATAGCGTCTGCTAGGGAACATGGAGATTTGAAGGAGAACGCGGAGTATCATGCAGCCCGTGAACAACAGAGTTTTGTTGAGGGTCGTATACAAGATATAGAGGGTAAGTTGTCCAATGCTCAAATCATTGACATAACAAAAATTTTGCCAAGTGAGCGAGTTATATTTGGGTGCAGAGTAACCATTACTGACCTAAAAACAGAGAAAACATATAATTATCGCATAGTTGGCGATGATGAGGCGGAAGTAAAGCTGGGAAAGATTTCTTATAAATCACCAATTGCCAAGGCACTCATTGGTAAAGACTGTGGTGACTGTGTCGTTGTTAAAGCGCCGGCTGGAGACGTCGAATATGAAATCGAAGTTGTTGATTACGTCTAAAGTTAGTTGAAACTAGGGACCTGTAGCAAGAATAACATCAAGGCTTTTTGTGCGTGAAGGCGATTCTCTGCTTCGTCCCAAACTACTGATATGGATTCATCCTCTAGTAATTCTCCCGTAACTTCCTCGTTGCGATGCGCCGGTAGGCAATGCATGAAAAGAGCGCCCTCTGCGGCTAATGACATTAGATTGTGATCGACTTTAAAATCTGAAAATTGAGCAAGACGGAGTTGCCTTTGATCCTCTTGTCCCATCGAAGCAAACACATCTGTTGTGACTAGATCTGCTCCTCGAGCGGCTGTCCGAGGAGATTGAGAAATCGTGACTCGATCTTTTGCCAAGCTAGTAAGTTGCTGACTGGGTTCAAAGCCCTTTGGACACGCAATGTTAAGATCAAAGTCAAGTAGCATAGAAGCATGGATCCACGATTGACACATGTTATTTCCATCACCTATCCACGCGACAGTTTTTCCCTCCAGAGTTCCGCGGAATTCCATAAAAGTTTGTATATCTGCGAGTAATTGACAGGGATGAAAATCATCACTCAGACCGTTAATAACTGGAACCTTCGAGTGTTCAGCGAACTCTTCAATATCTGCCTGTTTAAAAGTTCTCATCATTACAATATCTACCATACTTGAAATTACTTTGGCAGCATCACAAATGGGCTCTCCGCGACCGAACTGTGTGTCTTTTGTTGATAAGAATAATGCGGATCCTCCCAACTGAGACATTCCAGCCTCGAAGCTGACTCGGGTTCGAGTAGAGGATTTTTCAAAGAACATTGCAAGCACTTTCCCATTGAGCACCTCGCGGAGGTGATCTTCATGGCGATTTTCTTTAAGAAAGTTTGCATTGTGAACTATTGTTAACAATTCATCTTTGTTTAGATCCAGAAGAGTGAGGAGGTGTCTTGGATTAATTGTCATTTCTAATCTTCAACAAAATCGAGAATAAGTGGTGCAAGTATATCGACCAAAAGATCTATCTGATCATCACTCATTATAAGTGGCGGCAAGAGCCGAATGACCGAGTCAGCGGTAACATTTATGAGTAGACCTTTATCTAATGCTAAATTGAATAAAGATTTACATGGTCTGTCGAGCTGGATTCCGATCATGCACCCTTTCCCTCGAATGTCTGATACATTAGTCGCGTTTTTCAGTCTCAATTTGAGGCCGTGCATTATTGACTTACCAATAATTTCGGCTCGTTCATAGAGGTTTTTTTCACAGATATATTCAACTGAGGCCAAGGCTGCGGCGCATGAAAGTGGATTTCCACCAAATGTTGATCCATGATTGCCGGGTTTCATTAAGTCCGCCGCCCAGCTGCTAGCCAGGCAAGCGCCAATCGGGACACCGTTTCCAAGTCCTTTTGAGGTGGTGACAACGTCGGGCACAATGTCGTTGTGTTGATAACAAAAATATTTTCCTGTGCGACCATTCCCTGTTTGTACTTCATCGATCATCAGCAGCCAATTATTTGTTTTACATAAACTTTGTAATTCATTAAGGTAGTTTTTGTTAGGTATATTTATACCTCCCTCACCTTGAATCGGCTCCACAAATACTGCACATATGTTTGCATTGTTGGAGGCTATCCTTTCTACAGAGGGGATATCGTTGAAGGGCGCTCTGACAAATCCACTGACTAGAGGCTCAAATCCAGCTTGAACTTTGCGACCACCCGATGCACTCAGCGTAGCCATTGTTCGCCCATGAAAGGCATTATCCATCACCACAATGGTGGGTAATTTAAGACCGCATTTATTGCCGTGCAGTCTAGCAATTTTGATCGCTGCTTCGTTAGCTTCAGCGCCAGAGTTACTAAAAAAAACACGACGCATTTTAGAAATTTTACAGAGCGTTTCTGCTAGTTGAATTTGTTTCGGAATACTAAAAAAATTTGAACAGTGCACTAATTCCTTTGCTTGTTCTGCAACGGCGCTCGCAACTGACGGGTGAGAATGTCCCAACCCGCATACGGCAATACCAGATAGACCATCTAAGTATTTTTTTCCATGTTGGTCCCAAACCCAGCAACCCTCGCCTCGCACTAATGAGCACTGGCTGGGACCATAAGTATTCATTAAAGAGTCATTTTGCATTTTGGAATATATACTCCTAATACTTTTATTTTTGTAAAAACAAAAAAAGGCGACATAGCCGCCCTACGATCAATGATATCTTGGTTTACAACTTCTGGCAAACATTGCCCACTGGATTTTTATAAAAGTCCACAGCAGGCTTTGCAGGGTGATTTTGAATACTCATTTCCTGCAGCAACAAAAATGTTACTTGTCCAAAATAACTTCGATTTAAATTCTTTTTATTGTGGCTATCGATTTTTAATTTTAAGGGTTATCATAGAATTAAACTGTATTAAGTAAGGACGGCATAAATGGACGTTATGGAAAACATAGCAGAGCAAGTGAAAAATAACCCTGTAATTATTTACATGAAAGGGTCACCAACGCAGCCTCAATGTGGCTTTTCAGCTCGGACTGTTCAGGCGCTTATGGACTGTGGACGCGAGTTTGCTTATATCGATGTTCTATCAAATCCGGAGATCAGAGCGAATCTACCTAATTTCGGTAACTGGCCGACATTTCCGCAACTTTGGGTTCTGGGAGAGCTGATTGGTGGGTGTGATATTGTTTCTGAAATGCACGAAAATGGAGAACTACAAACTCTAATAGACAGTGCAATAAACGAGAGTACCGCGACAGGTTAGAGGTGCGTCTCCAATTAGATCACATTTTTTAAAAGTAGCTGAGTGAGGAGAAATAGCCCTTACTTCACCCTCACAAAGACGATTTTGTCAAGATATGGTATCTTGGTGTACCGTAAAATTCCGAGCACGTCGATCACTTAAAAAGCGTCTCAAAGTGATAGTCATAACTGGAAAAGCTAATTCTTCCCAAGGAATTGAGTGCTCATCAAATAGGTTTACCTCCGATGATTCGGCGGTAGTTGAGTAGGATGGGTTTATCAGTTGAGCGCGATAGAAGAGGTACACTTGGTTAATTCGTGGAATGTCGAAAATGGCAAAAAGCTTTACGTCCTCTAGCTTCGCTAAACATTCTTCGTAACACTCCCTCACAGCTCCGTCCCTGGTAGATTCTCCGTTTTCCATAAAACCCGCCGGCAGTGTCCAAAATCCTAATCTCGGAGAAATAGCTCTCTTGCAGAGAAGAATACGATGGTCGAACGTTGGAATAGTTCCAACGATTATTAGCGGGTTTTGATAATGAATCTTCTTACACTCAACACAAACAAATCGGTACCTATCGTCGCCGTCGGGGATCGCTTTAACAACCTTACCACTGCAATGAGAACAGTATTTCATTAGCTTCACCTTTACTCTTGTTCGATTATAATGGAGAAATGCATGAAAAACTTATTCGGGGTTTAAAAAAAAATGGTTTAGGCAGGGTGAAAGCTCCGTTGGTGGGCCATCCCAAGTGTGCTGCAGTGCTTGTGTTACTGTGTGAAGAAGGAGCTGACTTCGAAATTCTGCTCACTAAAAGATCTCAGCTAGTAACTCATCATCGTGGAGAAGTTGCATTTCCCGGAGGCATTTGGGAACAGCGTGATACAGATATGCTTGAGACCGCATTCAGAGAAACAAAAGAGGAAATTGGATTGCCAAGAGATTATATAGAGCCAATTACTGTACTACCACCGATTACGCCACTTAATGGACGGACACATGTGACGCCATTTGTGGGCCGTCTGATAGGAAACCCGAAATTAACTGTAGAAGCGTCAGAAATAGATTGTGTATTTCGAGTTCCGATAAACTACTTTTTATTAGCGAAGAATTATGAATATTTTATCGTTAATCACAAAAAACATCAGAAGAAAGTGCCCATGGTTCATTTTCATAATTACAAGATATGGGGCATGACACTTCGAATCATCGTTGATATGTTGAATAGTTTCGGTGATGCCAATATTAAATTCGACATCACGTAAACCAGTGCCCTCAATTATCGGTTGTGTGGAGTGCGAGATTTTGTGCTATCAATTGCAAGGTTGTGTGAGAATAAGCAGTAACAGATCTTTTACGATCGATTCAATTTAAGGCTAGGCTGGGGCGGTGATGATAGGAAAAATACTTGCCTTCTAAAATGTTGAAATTATTTTTCTGTAAAATTTTTTGACTCTAACGCCCGGACAAAAAGTTTCTTAATCATAACGCTATTAAACTCTGCAGTCTCAAATCTGTAACGATGAAACGGAAAGCTGACATTACCATCCGGTATCCGTTGCAATTGCTCCAATGCGAGGCCATTGAGTGTTTTAGGCCCATCGGTAGGTAAGCTCCAACCTATTGACTTATTAATTTCACGAATAGTAGCTGCTCCGTCAATTAAAAAGATATCTTCGTCATATTTTATAATTTCATGTTCCTGATGCGAGGCATGGCTTGTGAAATCGCCTACGATTTCCTCGAGAATGTCTTCAAGTGTCACTAAACCTTGAACTTCTCCATATTCATCAACGACAATAGCAAAACGTTTCCGATGTTTTTGAAAGCTAAGAAGTTGTTTTGTCAGGCTCGTGCTTTCTGGAATAAAGTAAGGTTCTTCGGAGAATCTAATAACGGTATTGTAATTAACATTATCTGAGCTGAGGAGTTTATGTCCTCTTCGAACCTTAAATACCCCAACAATTTTATTAATATCACCCTCATAAATTGGCAATCGACTGTATTCAGAGTTAGATATTTGTTCCACCAAGTTGCTCAGGGAATTTTCTAAATCTAGTCCAAAAATTTCATTACGCGGAATCATGATGTCTTCAACGGTGACATTTTCTAAATCCAAAATTGCGGTTAACATTCTTTGGTGGTTATCCGGTATTTTGTGAGAAGAGCTATCTACAATTGAACGCAACTCCTCGGTATTAAGACCATCATCACGATGCTTTTTGGGATCAAATCCTAGTTGAGCGATCAGGCTATTGGTTAATTGATTAACTATCCAGACTATAGGAGACAATATTTGTAACAAAGGTTTCAAGATATGACTTGCTTTAAAGGCAAACCATTCAGGATTTTGCGCAGCAATACTTTTTGGTGTAACTTCAGAAAAAACTAGCACTAATATGGTTAGTGTTGCGGTTGCAACCCATGGTGCTGCGGTCGGTCCTACGTATATAATTGCCAACATGTTGGCAATTATCGCGGCCAAAATGTTTACAGCGTTGTTGCCTATTAATATTAACCCGATGAGTCGATCTGGAGTAGCCAGCAATTTAGCGGCTCGTCTTGCTCCCGCGTTACTTTTTCGCTGATGGCGTAATTTGTATCGATTCAGGGACATCATGCCCGTCTCAGATCCTGAGAAAAAAGCCGAAATCAATAGCAAGATTATCAGAATTGTCCATAATGCTAAGGAATTATAAGAATCCAAAAATTACAGGCCTCAAAAAATTAAGAAGGATTAATGTTGTATTAGTTCGCCAACTTTGGCAATAGACTTTTATGAATAAATAGTAACGCTTACATTTTGAGTAAGTACTCTGTGACGAATTTACTTCCCACGAAGCCTAAACCTAAACAGATAAAACTAATCCACGTCAGTCTAATCGCAAGTTTGCCCCGCCACCCTTTCAGAAACCGACCAAGCAATAAAACTGCAAAACAAAACCAAGCCGTGCTACTAAAAAAAACTTTATGCAGAAGTTTCTGCTCTCGTAAATCCTCATAAAAGAAAAATCCAGTGACGAGTGAAATGGAAAGAAAAATTTCACTCAATAAAATGATTCTGAAGAGAACCTTTTCCATAACTTCGAGGGATGGTAGAGAGCGGACTGTCTCATTTTGGCTTTTGTATTTTAGTTGTCTGATTTGAAGTTGGATCAGGAGTGCTTGAAGTGAGCAGATAGTGATGAGACTATAAGCCAGTATGGAGCTTATAACGTGCGCTTGTAAAGTCGGCGATACTGGCATGGTTGGTTTACTTCCCGATGTAATTGCGGCAACAAATAATATTGTCCCTGATATAGGAAAGAGTAAAATGTATAAAGTATTTAAGATGGTATTTAACTGTTTTGTTAGCACTAACGCATTAGTTACAAAAGTCGTAAGTACACAGACGTTAATTAAACTCAAATCCAAGCCGTCAGGGTCAGTTATAAGAGCAATGGTGGTTCCTCCATGCATTATTAATGCAACAGCTGTCAGATATTTTAACTTTGAGCTATCAAAAACGGGGTTACGCCGACTTTGAGACTTTTGATAAACAAAGGCAACTGAGTAAAGAATTATGGTTATCACGCTAAGTAACGAGTTCGTCATATATGGGTTCCCACACGGATTCGATGAGTGTGTCATAAACCTTCTATGGGTAGAAGAGCGCAGAAAAATTAAGTTAAATTGTTTTAGCCATTGAGGTGACTTATTGTGCCAATTTTTGAAAACCTAAGTGGTCGTCTTACGTCCTCGCTGAGGAAGATTTCCGGTAGGACTAGCCTAAGTGAAACCAATATTCGAGATACTTTGCGACAAGTACGCATTGCTCTGATAGAGGCAGATGTGTCTCTCTCGGTAGTAAAAGAAATTGTTGAACAGATTAAAGATCGAGCGTTGGGTCAGGAGGTAAAAAATAGCCTCACGCCGGGACAACAATTCTTGAAAATTGTCCAAGCAGAGCTGACCACACTTATGGGGAGTAAGAACGAGGCACTTAATCTTTCTGTTCAACCACCCGCAGTCATTTTGATCGCTGGTTTGCAGGGTGCGGGAAAGACTACCACCGCTGCTAAATTAGCAAAGTTATTGATAGAGAGAGATAAAAAGAAAGTTATGTTAGTTTCGGCTGACGTTTATCGTCCTGCAGCTATAAAGCAATTAGAAATTTTGAGTAGCGAAGTAAATGCTAAATTTTTTGAGAGTAAAAACACCCAGAAACCAGAAAAGATTGTCCAAGCTGCCATGCAAGACGCAAAAAAAAGTTTCGTTGATGTGCTCATAGTGGATACTGCTGGAAGGCTGCATGTTGATTCAGAGATGATGAGTGAACTCTCACGGATTCAATTTAGTTGTGAGCCAATAGAGACCCTTTTCGTTCTTGACGCCATGACCGGACAGGATGCATCCAACACAGCAGCTGAGTTTAGTCGTCAGTTGTCGCTGACAGGAATTATTTTGACAAAAGCCGATGGTGATGCCCGAGGCGGTGCTGCATTGACTGTGAAGAAGATATCGGGAAAGCCGATAAAGTTTCTGGGTGTAGGCGAAAAAATTGACGACCTTGAGTCTTTTCATCCTGAACGGATTGCCTCCCGAATTTTAGGCATGGGAGACATGTTAGGTTTGATAGAGGAAGCGGAACGAAAGGTTGATAAGCACAAGGCACAAAAACTTGCAAGTAAATTTATTCGTGGTAAAACCTTTGACCTCGAGGATTTACGTGATCAATTACATCAGATGCGAGATATGGGAGGTATGTCGGGCATGATAGAAAAATTACCCGGCTTTGGGAATATGCCCAACGTTACGCAGCAATCGAACGCAATAAATCAGTTTGCACGCATGGAGGTAATTATTGATTCAATGACACCTGCAGAGCGTCGTAATCCTGATATTTTAAATGGATCACGAAAGCGGCGAATCACCCGCGGCTCTGGTACCACGATCCAAGACTTAAATCGGTTGGTGAAACAATACAAGCAAATGGGGAAAATGATGAAACGTATGAAAGGCCGAGATATGGGGAATATGATGCGCGGCTTGGTGGCTAAACACACACCGCCCAAGGGGGGATATTGACAACGGTCTTCAGGATTTGCGCCCAAGCATCAAGCAAATCTCTGATATACTGTTTCAATTAGGAGATAAATTACTTTTTTTTCCCTAAGCTATGTCTTACACTTACGCGCTTTTTTATCATCAATTACTTAATATATTAAATTATCAGAATAAGCATGTTTTCGGAAACCACATGCACTGATTACAGGATAAAAAATGGTAACAATACGATTGGCGCGCGGAGGCGCGAAAAAACGACCTTTTTACTATGTGACTGTATGCGACGCAAGGAGGTCCAGAGATGGACGTTACATTGAGCGAATTGGATTCTTTAATCCCGTCGCAAGAGGCGCGGAGGAGCGTCTTCGCATAGATCTCTCGCGAGTATCATATTGGTCTGACCGAGGTGCAAAAATCAGTGACCGTGTTAGTGCATTGTTGAAAGAGGCTGAAAAAGAGATAGCTTGATCGTTTCTTATGGAATGTGTCTTCTGTCAAAACAGTGTTGTGCTCGGGAGAATCATATCCCCATATGGTGTGCGTGGTTGGGTCAAAATAAAGTCGTATACAGAAGAAATTGAGGGATTAATGAGTTACCAACCATTATGGGTGGATAAAGGTGGGCTAAAGCCGCTAATAATAAATCATTGGCAGGTGCATGGTGGTGGTTTAATCGCTCACATTGAGGGCGTCAATAATAGAGATAAAGCTAGCTTTTGGTGTAAACGAGATATTCTTATTGGAAAAGATGCTTTGCCAATGACTCCTGCAGACGAATACTATTGGCATGAGTTAATTGGCTTACGAATAAAAAGTTTTTATGCTGGCCGAGACGAAGATCTGGGCGTTGTTATGTCCGTGCTTCCCACAGGATCTAATGATGTATTGTTGGTATCAGGCGACCAAGCGAGCCTTGATTCGCGTGAAAGACTCATACCTTTTATCAAGGAGTACGTTTCTTCAGTCAACCAGACCCATGGATATATTCAAGTGAACTGGGATCCTGCTTTTTAATGAAGTTTTGCTACTGGAACTTAAATAGAATGAAAATTGCGGTTGTGACTATCTTGCCTGACATGCTTTCAATAATGTTCGATTATGGTGTCAGTGGTCGAGCGATAAAAAGCGGGCTCGTTAAGCTGGCTGTTTTTAACCCACGAGATTTTACTCAGGATATTCACCGAACTGTGGACTCGCGTCCATATGGCGGCGGACCGGGGATGATAATGATGGTTGAACCACTTAAAAAGGCGGTGGCAGCTGCGAGAAGTTGGGTGTCGGAGAGTGATACTTCGGTAGTATACTTAAGTCCCCAAGGACAACTCTTGTGCCACTCTTTTATGGAGAAGTCCGTTAAAAGAAAGGGCTTGATCCTGGTGGCGGGACGCTTCGAAGGTGTAGATGAGAGGTTTATTAGCCTTGAGGTGGATGAGGAGTGGTCTATCGGAGACTATGTTTTGAGTGGAGGAGAGTTGGCCGCCATGGTAGTTTCCGATGCAATAATTCGACTGATTCCTGGAGCATTGGGTCATGAGGATGCTGCAGCGCAAGATTCTTTTTCATCTGGGTTGTTGGAGCATCCGCAATATGCAAGACCAAATAATTTTGGAGGTCTCAAGGTTCCGGAGGTTTTACTATCAGGGGATCATGACAGAATAAAAAACTGGCGTAAAAGACAGTCATTAATAAGAACGCGTTCGAGAAGACCAGATATTTTTGCATCGTTGAGCCTCAGTGAAGAGCAGCGGAACCTCATCTTTACGGAGAATAATGATCTTTAAGAGTGCAGCGGATAGACTTCCCGGATAACCATACGGACCAAAGAAATTTAATTTGATTGTCAGAGTAAATGGAGTGTAAGAAAATGAGCGGCAAGACACCTATTATCGATGAACTCGAAAAAGAACAGGTCAATAGAGAGATGCCTCACTTTAGCCCCGGGGACACGGTCGTGGTCCAAGTTAAAGTTAAAGAAGGTTCTCGCGAGCGCTTGCAGGCGTTTGAAGGAGTCGTGCTCGGCAAAAGGAATCGAGGATTAAATTCATCATTTACTGTGCGAAAGATTTCTAGTGGTATTGGGGTTGAGCGTACTTTTCAAGTATACAGTCCTTTAATTGATAGTATTACGGTCAAACGAAAAGGAGCGGTTCGTCGAGCAAAACTATATTATCTGCGTGACCGCTCTGGAAGATCTGCAAGAATTAAAGAAAAGTTGGGTTAAGCTAATTCTACATAAGTTGTTTCTAACATTGTGCCAAGCGTTTCAATTGGCCTATTACCTCCTACCAAAAATATGTAGGATACCGATGTTGCTCCTAAGCTGTTAGCGCAGTATTTTCCCGAATTTTTGTGCGCACTGTTTACTGAGTGCTTGAAGAGGATTTGAATGAGGAAAACAAAGGGCAGAAGCTGTCGTTCGGAAACTAGAAAGAAGAAAAAATATTCATTAAAAATCCCTGACAGAAAGCTTATCCTCGAAGTTATCAATAAGGCTAACTTTGCTCTTTCACTTGAAAATATCATGGATTCTTTGTCTCTCGATACAAAATATAAGCATTCGTTGTTAAAACGCATTAATGCTATGGAGCGAGACGGACAGTTAATAATTAACCGTAAAAATGAATATAGTGTGCTGGATGAGTCGAAACTATTTGAAGGAAGAGTCATTGGACATCCCAGGGGTTTTGGGTTTCTCGATTGTTTTCTTAAGGATATGAAAGATATCTTCCTATCTACCTGCGAAATGACTAAAGTTTTTGATGGGGACATTGTGATGGTTCGCATAGTCGGATTAGACCGAAAAGGTCGTCCTAAAGGTATAGTGGAGAGGGTAGTTGAACGAAAAACATCTCAATTAGTTGGGCAATTTTTTCTTAATGAGGGAAGTGCTTTTGTTAAACCAGATAACCCTCGTATAAGTCGAAATATATTGATCCAATGCAAAAGGATTGATGAGGCATTAATTGGACAAATTGTTGTAGTAAACGTCAACTACGCACCCTTTTTGAGTTCTCAACCCACAGGACAGATAGTCGAAATTCTTGGTGAAAGAAAAGACCCGGGTATTGAGATTGCGATGGCAATAAGAACTTATTTGATACCTCACGTATGGAGCGAAGAAGTCAGGTTAGAGACACAAAACATTGATGAGACCATTCAAGTCTCCTCTGAGCGTGTTGATCTAAGGCACCTTCCTTTTGTAACTATCGATGGAGAGGACGCTAGAGATTTCGATGATGCCGTTTATTGTGAAGAAAAAAAAGATGGAGGTTGGAAATTAATCGTTGCGATTGCAGACGTGTCTCATTATGTTTTACCGGATTCAGCAGTTAATGAAGAGGCGTTAGAGCGCGGAACATCAATTTATTTTCCTGATCATGTTGTTCCTATGTTGCCAGAGAAATTATCCAATGATTTGTGCTCACTTTTGCCAAATGTAGATCGATTTTGTCTCGCTTGTGAAATGTATATTGACTTTTCGGGTAAGGTGCAAAAATTCCGATTTTTTCAAAGTATAATTAACTCGCATGCGAGAATAACTTACACTCAAGTAGCAACAATTTTGGACAAATCAAGTCTTAAAGAGACAGCGAAAAATAAACCATTTTATGAGTTCACACCACAAATCATGGTGTTAAAAAGCTTATATGATGTGTTGGAAAGGAAGCGAAGGTCGCGAGGCACTCTTGATTTTAAAACGCAAGAAATGCGTCTCTTATTAGACGGTCAGCGCAAAGTATACAGTATACTTCCTCTGGAGCGAACAGTTGCACACAGGCTAGTGGAAGAGTGCATGCTATGTGCAAATGAATGTGCTGCAAGGTTACTAAGTGAAATCGGTTGCCCGACTCTTTACAGAGTACACCAGGCTCCAGATGCAGAAAAAGTCGACAGGCTCCGCTCGTTTCTGCAAGAAATTGGAATTGAACTTGGTGGAGGCAGTGAGCCCAAGCCACGGGATTTCTCGCATGTCCTACGCGAGATTAACAACAGAGAGGATAGATCGGTAATCGAGGCCCTTATGTTACGATCTATGAGTCGGGCACTTTATCAGACAAACAATATCGGTCATTTCGGACTCTCTTACGAGGTCTACACACACTTTACCTCTCCAATACGACGATTCCCAGATTTGATTGTTCATAGGATAATTCGAAATTCTTTTAGAAATGAGTGTGGCACTCCGTTTTATGGTAAGGAAACAAAAAGGCGTAAAGTGGGAAATGAGTTAGTGCAGGTGCCGCTATACTCCGTAGCAGAGTTAGATGACATTGGTTATCGAGTATCTTGTTCGGAAAGAAGGGCAGATGAGGCTACTCGCGATGTTATGAGCGGACTTAAATGTGAGTATTTGCTGGATAGGGTAGGCGATGAGTTTTTCGGCATCGTGACTGAGGTAACTAGATTCGGTCTTTTCATCACTTTGGATGATTTTTGTATAGAAGGTCTATTGCATGTGAGCAAACTCACCAGCGACTATTACGAGTTTGATCCCATATCACATCGTCTGACGGGAGAAAAACGCAAACACGTTTTTCAATTGGGACAAAGATTAAATGTATCGATCAGTCAGATTATTATTGAGCAAAAGAAAATTAATTTGGATTTAGTTACAGCTGGAAGCTCCTCTAAGCCTCATTGAAAGGCTGAGCACTATAAATCGACATACTCATCCGGGTGAGAGAAAAGTCAAACAAAAAGATCACGTTATTCGGTATTAACTAATTTGTTCAGGCGTCATTTTCATGATCGTTAGTTTTTTGTATTAGTAATTTGAGAATGTGATCAATAATGGACCCTAAATAGCTCAAGAATAAGGTCCCCATATCTGTGGTGTAAAAGTGTCTGTCACGATTTCCGAGAGCAAGCACAGCGATGGGACTCTCTCCACCAATAACCACAGTTGCAACAGATCCAATTTTACTTGCGTCGCCTCCAAACAAAAACTGAAGTTCTTCTTTTCTCACAACTCCACATAGAACCTTTGCGGATAGGATAGAAGATATTTGTTTCCTTGCGGTACTGAGGGCAACACTTTTCGTCTCAAGGTCTTTCAACTGATTGTTACTTGTTAGTATAGTCAGTGAGCAGAATTCTACGTCAAAGTTATCATTCAGGTCCGTAAGCAGAATTTTTGTCAACCCATTAATGGTTGACGCGCCAAGAATCGCAAGTATTAAACTTTGAGTTTTGACTAGTCTGTCTTCATTTTCTTTTGCTTGACTGCTCAGAACCTCAAATTTTGTTCGTAAATCTTTATTGCGATCTCTTAAAAAGGCAACTTGTCTTTCCACTAAAGAGATTGCTGAACCTGTTGCATGCGGTAAATAGAGATTTTCAAGAATTTCTGGATGATCGTAAAAGTAAGTCGGATTCTCTCCTAAAAACTCCCTCACTATATGTGCCATATTTTCTGCTTCATTATTTTTCATAATTCAATATACCGTCATAGACATGCTGTACAGGCCCTGTTATCTTGACCGGATTATTTCCACCAAACCACTCGACTTCAATTGTTCCTCCGGGTAACGAAACTTCAACGGTTGAGTCTATCAACTGTTGCTGAATACCAGCTACTACCGCAGCACATGCTCCAGTGCCACATGCAGGTGTTTCTCCAACTCCTCGTTCGAAAACACGTAATTTAATCTTTTTTCGATTTACCACTTGCATGAAATTCACATTTACCCTTTTTGGGAAACGCGAATGTTTTTGTAATATCTTACCTATTTTTTCAACCTCAGCGTTGTCTGTGTTATTAACTGTAATAACCGCATGTGGGTTTCCCATGGATAGTACCGAAATATCTACAATAGTACCTTCAATGTCGATTTGGTACAGCATTGATTTCTCATGCGCAATAAATGGAATTTTTTTTGGATTAAAGATTGGCTTACCCATATCAGCCGTCACAGATTTATCGTCATTCAATTTTAAATGCACAACTGCGGACATTGTTTGCATTTTTATTTGTCGGTTGCCAGTCAATTTTTCTTTAAAAACATAGTGGGCAGCGCACCTCGCGCCATTACCACATTGTTCCGCCTCGCTACCGTCATGATTGTAAAAGTTCAAATCAAAATCTGTCTCTGAGTTTAAAGGTGGCTGTATAAACAGTAATTGGTCGCACCCAACTCCTAATCGACGATCAGCAATGCGACGTGCCATAGTGGCACTGATCCTTACATTTTGGACAAGGGAATTTATGATCACAAAATCATTGCCTGATCCGTGCATTTTTGAGAACTTGATTCTCATTTTAGTATTTGCTCAGGAAGTAGGGTTTCTCCCCGAGTAAGATCTGCAAGATTTTCGCGTTCTCGCACGAGATATGCTTGGTCACCTGACACCATGACCTCTGCCGCTCTTGGGCGGCTATTATAATTCGAACTCATTGCAAATCCATATGCGCCTGCTGAATGCACGCAGAGTAGATCACCTGCATCGATTGACAGAAGTCTTTTCAAACCAAGGAAATCACTACTTTCACATACTGGTCCAACTATATCAAAATATTTTTTGGGCTTGTAACCGTCGCAGTTGACGGATTGTATATCCATCCACGCCTGATATAACGCTGGACGAAGCATGTCATTCATTCCTGCATCGACTATTGCAAAATTTTTCACGTCATTATTTTTGAGGTACAGAACCCTTGTAACGAGATATCCCGCGTTGGCTATGATAGACCTGCCTGGTTCTAGAACCAATGTTTCATTTCGGCCAGAAAAACATTTTAAAACTGAATTTAGGAACGCACTTATTGAGGGAGGCTGCTCGTTTTCATAACGAACGCCAAGCCCGCCACCTAAATCAATATGCTCTAAGTGGATTCCTTGACTCTTTAACTTATCAGATAGCACTATTAGATGCTCAAGAGCCTGTATTATCGGTTGTATTTCAGTTATTTGTGACCCTATGTGGCAGTCTATCCCCACTATTTGGATGTTTTTTAACTTTTTTGCTTTGTTATAAATCTTTTCTGCTTCTTTAATATCAATACCAAATTTACTCTCTTTGAGTCCTGTTGAAATGTAAGGATGAGTTACTGGGTCAACATCGGGATTGACCCGCACTGAAATCGGCGCAAGTAGTCCTAGATCGAGAGCTAATTGATTAAGTAGAAAAAGTTCTTCTTCTGATTCAATATTGAAGCAATAGATTCCTACTTCCAATGCGCGTCTCATCTCAACTGAGGTTTTCGCTACCCCAGAGAAAACTATTTTCTTTGGGTCACCTCCGGCGATTAAAACTCTCTCTAACTCACCGACAGATACGATATCAAACCCTGCGCCTAGACGAGCCAAAACTTGAAGAATTGCCAAATTAGAGTTGGCTTTTACGGCAAAACAAATTAGGTGTTTATGCCCTCGAAGTGCCTCTTGGTAAGCTATAAAGTTTGATTCTAAAGTTGCGTGACTGTAGATATAGCAGGGGGTAGAGTACCGCTCGGCAAGTTCTGTTATCGAAAGGCCCTCTATCCAGAGTCGTTGTTTTTCTTCAGAAATTACGCTCATCAGACATCACTTGAGATATCGGTGTAAAAGATTTCTGAGGCATGTTCTGGCAGATACAGTGGCCCTTTGTTACCGCAGCCAGTAAGTGAGGCAACAATCATTACCGCGAAGAGTATTGTAAGACGCTCGAATTTTAACATTTCCGTTATCCCGGTTTCGATGTATAAGTATAACGGTGTGAGTGGAATAAAACACTCAATCATTTATACTCATTGCTCTTGATGCAGAGGTAAATTATGAACGAAGACAAATTCAATCGATTGGTAGATCAGCTAATGTATAGTCTCGAAGAGGCGCTCGATAATTGCATTTCAGACATAGACAGCGAGAACTCTTCTGGAATGCTTACTATCACAGTGGAGAGTAATAAAAGTCAAATTGTACTTTCGCGCCAAGTCGCCTCAAGGGAAATATGGCTCGCTGATCTATCTGGTGGGTTTCATTTTACTTTGCGAGAGGGGCGGTGGCGAGATACGCAAGACCAAACCTTGCTTGAGAAGAAGTTAGAAAGAGCTATCCTAGCCCAAGCCAATGAGAAAATTATACTAAATTTTAGCGACTTGTAATTAAACTCATAGCGCGATTGGCTGCTTCGGCAACAACAGCGGGCGATGTTCCACCAAAATGGTTTCGAGATTCCACAGAACCTTCCACAGTTAATATATCATAAACATCTATCTCAATCTTATTGCAGAACTGCTTCATTTGAAGAAGACTAAGTTGTGGGAGGTCTAAACCTTGCTCGATCGCAAAAGCAACAGTTTCCCCAACTATTTCATGTGCCTCGCGAAATGGCACATTTTTATTTACGAGGTAATCTGCAAGATCTGTTGCAGTTGGGAAACCTTTAGCGACCGCCTCTAGCATGTTTTTCTTTTTAACTTCTATGTTGGGAATTAAATCAGCAAATGCTCGGAGACAATCTGACAGAGTATCTACACTATCAAAGAGGGGTTCCTTATCCTCTTGGTTATCTTTGTTATATGCAAGCGGTTGTGACTTCATAATCGTGAGAAGTGCAATTAAATTGCCCGTTATCCTTCCAGATTTACCACGAACTAGCTCAGGAACGTCAGGATTTTTCTTCTGAGGCATGATCGATGAACCGGTACAAAAGCGATCTGGTAGCGCAACGAAATCAAACTGTGCGGAGGTCCAAAGAATTAGTTCTTCAGCCATACGTGATAGATGTGACATTAGTATGCTGGCAACAGAGCAGAATTCTATGGCAAAGTCTCGGTCGCTCACCGAATCGAGCGAGTTTCTAGTTGGCCTCGCAAAGCCAAGTTTTGATGCCGTAAATTTTCGGTCAATTGAAAAGGTTGTTCCCGCGAGTGCTGCAGCACCCAACGGACATTGATTTAAGCGTTCTCTACAACCCATCAACCTACCGTAATCTCGCTCCAACATCTCATTCCAAGCCAATAGATGATGACCTAGGGTTACTGGTTGTGCGATCTGTAGATGGGTGAAACCCGGCATAATCGTTCCAGAATGGTATGATGCTAATTCAATGATGCCTCGCTGCAAATTGAATAATAATTTGTTAATTGAGTCTATTTGATTGCGGAGCCATAACCTGAGGTCAGTAGCGACTTGGTCATTACGAGATCGGCCTGTGTGTAGTTTCTTCCCAATCGAGCCAATTTTTTGAACAAGAGCCGCTTCAATGTTCATATGGACATCTTCTAGATCTAATAACCAGTTGAATTTATTATTAACGATATCTTTCTTTATATGCTCCAAGCCATCTATTATTTTTTCTGTTTCACCTGCAGTTAATATCCCGACATGTTCGAGCATTTGCGCGTGCGCTATCGAACCGAGAATATCTTCATTATAGAGGCGTTTGTCAAAAGAGAGAGATGCGGAAAAACGCTTCACAAAGTCATTGATAGGTTCATGGAAGCGACCTCCCCATGACACGTTGATAGATTTTTTCGTCATTTTTTTGTTGGCTGACTCTGATTTGTCCATTAGCTTTTGCCGTAAACGATAATTCAATGGGAGTCATTATAACTGATTGCTCTTGCTAAAAAACTCTATATAACTTGCCACAAGTCGAAAAGCTTACAAATTATGTTGAAGACTAAACCGCAATACGAAGAATAAGTAGGATACTGTTGGGCGCAAAAAAATTACCGAACAACTGGCAATAGGCAGTAAAACGTTGATAATGAATCTATTTAAATCGCAGAGGTTATAACTTTGAGGGAATCTATTCGGATTGCAACTAGGCGAAGCCCTTTGGCAATTTGGCAAGCAGAGTTCGTAAGAAAAAAACTATGGGAATTGAATCCAGAATTAGAGGTAGAGTTGGTCGCCTTGAATACCAAGGGTGACCAAGCTCTTGATGTTGCGCTGTCAGAGCTTGGAGGGAAAGGTTTATTTATTAATGAGCTGGAAAGCGCCTTGCTTGATGGTCGCGCTGACATAGCTGTCCACTCACTAAAGGACATGCCAACTACATTGTCAGAAAATTTTTGTTTAGGTGCGGTATGTGCGAGGGGTAATCCATGTGATGCTTTGGTGACGAATTTGTCAAGTTCATTAAAAAATCTCAAACCTGGTTCGATTGTTGGTACTTCGAGTCTTCGGCGGCGCAGTCAGTTATTGGCGGCTCATCCCCACTTAGAGGTCAGAGAAATTAGAGGTAATGTAAATACTCGCTTAGATAAGCTGGACAATGGCAGTTATCATGCAATTATATTAGCGTCCATCGGTCTAGAAAGACTTAAATTGCATCATCGAATTTCCTATCGTTTATCAATTAATGAGATGTTGCCTGCGCCAGGGCAGGGAGTTATCGCGGTTCAATGTCATGCCGGAGACCCAAGTATAAAGTCGTTGATTGTGCCACTACATGATGAGATTACAGGCTATTGCGTGGCTGCTGAGAGGGCGGTGAGCGCTCGTCTTAATGGCAATTGTCAAGTTCCCATAGCAGCATATGCCGAGTTGCAAGGAGAAAGAAACGAAATTGTTTTGAGGGCCATGGTTGGTAGTTTAGATGGCACGTCGATAATATGTGCCAGGGACTGGGATTGTCCAAATAATGCGGTTAAGTTGGGGAACAGAGTTGGCGATAAATTACTTGGGCTTGGAGCCGATAAAATACTAAACAATGTGGCTGGAACTTGAGACGGTGAGTCTTTATGAATTGTAAAAAAAACGTATTATTGATTCGCTCCTACAGAGGTGATGACGAGTTAGTGAGACAGTTGGATGATGCATTGATTAACGTTTTTTGTATTCCAATAACTCGAATTGAGGAGATCGAGCTGGATCAGCGCGACAAAAATATCATCTTTGATTTTGATCACTTTGACATTGCTATATTTGTAAGTGTAAACGCGGCAAGGATTGGGTTATCTTTGTTAGAGAAATATTGGCCGATTTTCCCGCAACATGTGGTGTTTTTTGCTATTGGTGCTCAAACTGCCGAATGCATCAGTGACCATAATTTAGAGGTAAGCGTGCCTTCAACGGAAACGACAGAGGGTCTTCTTTCTCTGCGGGGGTTAAGGGATGTTGTATCAAAAAGGATTGTTATCTTCAGAGGTCAGGGTGGTCGCGAAAAACTCGCTTGCGAGCTAGCCAAACGAGGAGCGCAGATAACCTACTACGAAGTCTACAGGCGTGTAACTGACGAGGACAAACTAAAAAATGCGTTAAAAGTATTGCCATCAGTAGACTGTTTGGTAGCACACAGTTCGGCATCACTTGAGCTATTAGGTCGTCCATCTCATCTCATTGCCTCTAATTTGAGGGTCGTTGTGCCGAGTGATCGTGTTGGTGGCTATGCCGCTGATTTGGGTTATCGTCTATTGAACGTCGCAAAGGGCGCAGCTCCGTGCTCAATGCGTGAAGCCGTGATGTCTGCTCTCAAAGAAATATCGTTAGCAACTTAGTCCTTTTGAATTGGGGTGTTTCTGCGTAATTTTATCTAAAAATATGGAGTTAATACGTGTCTAACTCGGTAAAGCCGACAGAGCAGCAAACTCATGTAGCTCAAGTGGATCGGAGTCGAACCAAAAGGTTTCCTCTCATTTTCGTTTTGTTTGCGATAGTAATTTCTTTTATATGCTTTTGGTCTTATTACCAAAAACTTTATTTGGACAGATCTTTGAAGTCTATTTTTTCCAAGATGTCCAGTTTGGAGACCAGCATCGCCCATGATGAAGCGATTATCAATGATTTGCGTCAAAAATCATCAAAATCTAATCTGCTTATTGATCGAGTGACGAGTCTAGAAAAATTCGTCGATAAAACAGCGAGATTTATGATGGAAGGTAGTGATTTTTCGAGAGATAAATGGCTACTTTTGGAGTCCGTTTATCTGATGAGATTAGCCAAACATGAGATAAAGATTAATCGAAACGGTGAGGATGTTGCGCGTATTTTGACCCTTATAGATGACATTTTGGCCGAATTAAATGATCCGAACTTTTCATCCGTCCGCACTGCTCTCGCAATGGATATCAAGGATCTTAAAGCTTTAAGGAGTAATGTTTTAGAGGAAACTTTTTTAGAACTCTTAGATATTGGTGAAAAAGTCGTTCTGTTTAAGGGTTTAAGAAGCTCGATTTATACCATCGCCTCAGTCGCAGAGAATGGCGAGTCCAAGGTCTCTGAGAAGCTGACTCATGATACTCTTGATGCAAATGTAGGTTGGGAAAGCTTGTGGAGGAAGCTTGAGGGATTTATTTCCATCCAAAAACACAGTGACGCTCTCCCTCCCTTACTTGATAATCAGCAAGAATCTTTTGTGAGGTCTGCTTTACTAAGTTTTTTATTACAGGCGAGATACGCTCTTATTCTTGAACAGGGAACCATATATAGAATTAATTTGTTGGAGGCGGCAGACACTGTCGATCGATTTTTTTTACATGAAAGTAATGCCGTGGCTCTCTCGAATCAGCTAAGAAGATTAGCGGAGCGACCTGTTAACCGTGGATCTCTGAGTATTGGACGCTCTGATAACGCATTTGCGGCTGCGATTGGAACGGAAATGTTAGAGTTTAAAAGCAAGGATGATCGGCCATGAGAAGCTATTTAGTAGTATTAGTGCTAACTATACTTTTTGGAGCATTTTTTGTGGGAATTGTGCAAGAGCACAGAGGATACATATTAATCGTATTCGATCAGATAAGTATTGGAATGAATATTTGGATGGCAATTTTAGCTTTTTGTACAATGTTTTTTATATTAATTACGGTGATTTTAATTTTTTTTGATCTATCATCGGGCTTTGGTTTTCGAAAGAGGTGGGAGGATCATTTACAAAATAAAAGTTTAAAGTCTACGATGATTGGGCTTCAAAGTTATGTGCTCGGTTCTTGGAGTGATGCGGTCCGACAGTTGTCGTCTCAAAAGAAATCTACACTCCCTCCCGAAATCTTAATGCTATATGTGGCAAAAGCTGAGGCTAATGATGGTAACTCAGATCGAGCAAGAGAGATCATAGAGAAGCTTAAAAGGCGTTTCCCAAAATTGAAATCAGAGGCCGACTTAATGCTTGCTGGCATACTTTGCGATGAGAGTAAATATTCTGAGGCCGAAGAATTGCTTTGGGAGGCACACCAGCGAGATTACTCCAATTGGTTGATCATTGAAGCCCTTGTTCATATCAGCAACGAAAATCAAAATTGGACTAGAATTTGTGCGATCCTTCCGACATTAAAGGCTATAAAAAGCGTGCCATCAGGTAGAAAGATTCTCGTTGAAGAAATAGCGTACCAAGCGAAAATCCAAACTTTCATGGGAGCATCCGATGAGGAAGGTCGAGTGAGGCGTAAAAAATTACAAGAACTTTGGAAAAGTATTCCTCGCACATACCGAAAATCGTCAAATGTCATAATTACTTTTACCAAAGCTTTAGTTTTAGTCGACTCAGGGTTCGATGCAAAAGTTTTGCTTGAAAAGGAACTACTTAAGCGGTGGTGCCCTCTGTTGGTTTCTCAATTTGGAAAAATAGAAGAGCCTACCACGCTTGAGCATCTTGCTACCGCAGAGTTATGGTTGAAAAAGCATCCGAATGATTCTGAGCTTCTCCTCGCTCTTGGACGGATTTCAAAGAGATTAAATTTTTTTGCGAAAGCAACAGATTATCTTGAACAGCTTCTATCAAAAAATCGATCGACAGCTGTACTTGCTGAGTTGGCGGAAGTAAAAGCAAATTTAGGTGAAACGACTTGTGCAATACAGCTCTATCAAAGCATGCTCGATGCGACAACCTAAAGACACTCTTAATTTGGCCTAGAGTTGCTTTTTTTTCAGAGCTCTTATTATAAAACGTGCGGGATGCATAGCTTTGCGCAAGTCTTTTTCTAAGGGAGAGGGTTCTCTCGCTATTTCAGCTGCAAGTAGTTTTGCGCCGAGTGGCGCGTAACTTAAGCCTCGGGATCCTAAACCGCAATGTATATAAAGGTTTGGTAAGTATGTACCGTATGTTGCGATTTGACTTTTCGCATCTTTTCTTAACTCAGAGAACGCCTCTATCATTTCGGATAAATTGGGCACTGCACCTACGATAGGAAGGTAATCTGGTGTTGTGCAGCGAAAGTCGGCCCGTCCATCGAGGTTGGCTGGACTAAAGTGGCCCACCAGCTTTTTTAGTAGTGGATCATTTGAGCTAAGTTTCTCGAGATTTTTTTTATGGTCAGAAATACAGACTTCTCGATCCTGAGATTTGCTGTAAGTCGCGCCGCAACTATGTGACCCATTAGTGCCCGGAGTTAAATAACCTTGTCCGCATATGACAACACGAAGTCTATTACTCGCAATTGTCGTTGGGATTTCAGTTATTTGTCCGCGCACTTTTTTCACAGGTAAAAACTGTGTTTGTGAAAAATTTAGGCATTCGTAAGAATTTGCCAGAACTAATATTGGTGTTTCAGCAAATTTATTCCCCATTGAGTCAAAGAGGTTCCATGTGTTCAGTTTCCGTCTGTACTCAATTTTTTTAATGACGGCTTTTTTTAAACTGATGTTTGGATGTTTTAATAATCTCTCACAAACTGCCACTGGGGGTAGCCAGCCTAGTAAAGGAAAATAAAGGGCACTTGGTGAGCAGAGCGCTAGACCGCTAATTTTTTTTATATTTCGCTTATCAAGTAGACTAAAAAAAGAATTGCTTTGACCCAAATTTTGAAAAATCGTTTTCTGTTTTTGTGCATCATGGATGCTACTTGGCAGAATCATCACCCCACACTGTTCCCCTAGGCCAGACCGCCAAAACGATTTATAAAAGCTACTGGCATTCACCATAGCTTTATAATTTATTTGTGGTAACGGGGTGCTATGAAGCGATAGCCGAGGATAAATTACTGCTTGCCTATTCCCGGACCCTTCCTGAGCGGGTTTTTCATGGCGATCAATAACTGTGACGTTGTATCCAATATTAGCCAGCGCAGAAGCGGTCGTGCAACCAGCTAATCCTGCACCTACTACTGTGACATCTTTTTGAAGAGAAAGCTTTTGTGGTTCGATGTTGTTGTGCCAGCTAGATGACGATTTATTGCTTTCTTGACGAAGTCGACTTTCCTTTTTCATTGTTTTAGCGAGTAATACTCTTTTAGGATTTGCTCACACCATTTAGCAATATTCTCGTCACAAGCATGTGATTGGTTTTCGTCATCAAGTGCTAGTCCGACAAAGAAGGTCTTATCTTCATTTAGCGCCTTTGAATCATTGAAAACATAATCTTTATTAGGCCATGCTCCAATGGTGTGTGCTCCAAGTTTTCTCACCTTATGCCACAAATAACCCATTGCATCTTGAAACCAGTCGGGATAGCCGATTTGATCCCCTAAACCATAGAGTGCGATTGTTTTTCCTTGCAAGTGTATCGAATCAATATCCTCCCAATGTTTTTCCCAGTCCTCTTGCAATTCTCCATAATCCCAAGTTGGTATTCCAAAAATCATAAAATCATACTTGGACATTGAGTCAGTCTGATTAAAAGCAATATTATGAAGTGTCACGCAAGGATATCCGACGAGCATATTTATGTTGTCTCGGATTTTTTCTCCCGCCATTTCGGTATAACAAGTAGTACTTCCAAAAAAAAGTCCAATTTTCATATACATAGGATTATTTACTTCTAACCAATTAAAATTTGATGATAATTTAAAGATTTATAATATACCGTTGATATAAGCCAGCTGACGCCAAGCTTCATAAACTACAATTGCTGCGGCATTAGACAAATTTAGACTTCTGCTGTCCGATATCATGGGTATTTTCAGTATATTCTCGACTCCAATTTCTTGGAAAATTTGCGCAGGAAGACCGCGTGTTTCAGGGCCAAATAAGAGAGCATTTCCGGGTTCATAAGCCGCATCTGAAAAGCATGTCTTCCCTTTAGTTGAGAAGCCATATATTTTTTTTTCAATATTTAATTTTTTGTATTCAGTCCAATCCGAATAAACTTTTGTCGAATAGTATTCGTCATAGTCGAGACGCGCTCGAAGCAACTTTTTGCTGTCCAAATCGAAGCCTAAAGGTTCGATTAAATGTAGCTTAAACCCCGTATTTCTGCATAACCGCATTATGTTGCCAGTGTTCGGAGGGATCTCTGGTTCATATAATACTATGTCAAGCATTGCTTATTTTCAGTTTTGGCGTGTTTGACAATTGTACCCTAATTATAGACGAATTGACTTAGAGCTTTAACCACGGTTTTACGAGGAGTAAAATTTAATTTTTTTATGATGTGGCCTATTTAGTATGAAAGCAAATATCTCCAGCACACTCGGCATAATATTTAAGCATCACTTAAATCTTGCTGTTCCGGGTTCTATTCGATTCATATTAGATGAACTACCTCACTTTAGTGTGAAGCCTGTTTGACTCATATTGTACTAAGATGTGTTACCTTTTTGGTTTTATCTTCGAACCCGATAGATGGAGGACTTATCAAACTTTAGGGGAAAATACCGATAAATTTCCATCGATGGTTAATCAGTTGTAATCTAGCCATAGATACTTACTTACAAAAAATTGTGACTTATGCCAGTCCAATGGATATAGATTTACGTGAATATCTTTTTTCGAGATACCGAAAAGGAGTCATTTAAACTGTGAAAGTCTACAGGGAGATTTAATCTGAAGCTGTTCGAGCTTTTTGCTGATGTAGAAAAATATTTAAGCAAGAAAGGAAGAATACTGATTGGATACAGCGGTGGTCTCGACTCCACTGTTCTACTTACGCTTGCGTCCGAATATTTTACATCAAAAAAAGTACTCGCCGTTCATATAAACCATGGGTTGTCTCCAAATGCAGAGAATTGGCAAAGTTTTGTTGTAGCTTATTGTAAATTTTTGTCAGTTGATTATTCGGTGCAACGCGTTGAGATAATTGAGTCGGCTAATCAGGAGGCTATGGCTCGAGAGGCTCGTTTTAGTGTTTTTTCTAAGTTGTTAAAAAAAGGAGACGCATTGCTACTTGGGCATCATCTTGATGATCAGATTGAGACAGTAATATATCGTTTGCTTAGGGGCTCCGGTAACCAAGGATTATCTGGGATTCCATTTGATCGCAAGCTCCGAGAGGGAAGACTTTTTCGGCCATTTTTGACATTAACGCGAACTTGCATACATGAAATAGCAAAAGCTAGAGGTCTAAATTGGATCGAGGATGAAACTAATAAAGAAGACCGTTTTGATAGAAATTATCTTCGTAATTGCGTCATACCCCACATAAGCGCGCGATGGCCCAGTTATCGTAAGCGGATCAAAAAAACAATAAAGTTAAGTAAAGATGGCGAGGTGCTTGCCCAATCTATATTTAAGAGTGATTTGGATAAATTAGATTTGCAAGATGAGAGAGGTGGCTTATCGATCAATTTAGAAAAGCTAAAAACTTTGGATAAGATTCGACAAGGCAATGTAATCCGTCATTTGCCGACATTACTTGGATATTCTCCTCCAAGTTATAACGCCTATAACGAGATTTTTTCTTCATTTCTGGGAGCGCGATTAGACGGATGTCCATTTTTAAAGTGTTGTGGATATCAATACAGGAGGTTTCGTAATAAGATTTATGTGGTGCGGGAAAACCTTCACCAAAAAAAATTTATCAAATCCCCAATAACTTGGGATGTATCTTCTACCCTACTTCTTCCAGATGGATCATCCCTTAAAGCGGTTGAGGTAAACTCGGGAGGGTTACAATTACCCCAAACCATGAGCTTTGATATTGAGTTCAGACGTGGAGGTGAAAAGTGCCGACCTGCGGGGAGAGGGAGAACCCAAACACTGAAGAAATTGTTTCAAGAGTATTCACTTGAGCCATGGTGGCGAAGCCACATACCTTTGTTGTATTGCCGGGGGGTGTTAGTGGCCGTTGGAGATCTATGGATCTGTCAAGGTTGGATAGCACACTCGGGGGAACGTGGATTGAAAATAATTTGGAAACACAACTCCGAGTAGATACATATCGGTAATTCTGCTAACCTTTCTCCTTAATTACAGTTAACTTTATGTTGGGTTTGGGTCACGCAGTCTTTGCGTGCATCTCTCCTTGTAGCGAACCTAGTTTTTGATCCGAGTGCACTATGACACGTTTTATCTTTGTCACTGGTGGCGTGGTTTCTTCTCTTGGTAAGGGAATTGCGTCGGCATCCCTTGGTGCTTTGTTAGAAGCCCGAGGTCTACTAGTTACAATTCTTAAATTGGATCCTTATTTAAATGTAGATCCTGGGACAATGAGCCCCTATCAGCACGGCGAAGTTTACGTAACAGAGGACGGGGCCGAGACTGATTTAGATCTCGGACACTACGAACGTTTCTTGCGTTCAAAGATGACACAGTACAATAATTTCACCAGCGGACAAATTTATGAAACTATCTTGCGAAAAGAGCGCAGAGGCGACTACTTGGGAGGCACGGTACAGGTAATTCCTCATTTGACAGACGAGATTAAGAGGAGAGTGCATTTAGGGGCAGGAAAGGCCGATATTGCTGTCGTAGAAATCGGAGGAACCGTTGGAGATATTGAGTCACAGCCTTTTTTAGAGGCTGTACGGCAATTAAAAATTGAGCTAGGTCAGAAACGCGCCCTCTTAATGCATCTGACTTTGGTTCCGTATATTGCATCAGCTGGAGAGACAAAGACGAAGCCGACTCAGCACTCGGTAAAGGAAATGAGGTCCATTGGTTTGCAACCAGATGTGCTGTTGTGTCGTTCAGAAGTGTTAATTGAGGACTCACAAAAGCGCAAGATTTCCCTCTTTACTAATGTTGAAGAGAGGGCGGTAATACCGCTAATTGATGCAAAAACCATATACTCAGTGCCGCGCATGCTTCATCAATGGGGATTGGATCAGTATGTTTTAGATCAATTTAATATTGAGTTGCCTGATGCTGATTTATCCGAGTGGGATCGCGTAGTAGAAAATCAATTCAATGTAGATGGAGAAATTTGTATTGCTTTGGTCGGAAAATACATGGAACTTTTGGATGCATACAAATCTATAAACGAAGCGCTGACACACGCAGGTATTCAAAATAAAATTAAGGTTAGAATTCGGTATATTGATTCAGAAAATTTAGAAAAAGATCCGGGAAGCATCCAAGGAGCAGACGCAATTTTAGTGCCTGGGGGTTTTGGAACGCGGGGAATCGAAGGTAAAATTCTGGCGGTAAAAACTGCGCGTGAATCTAACATCCCTTACCTGGGTATATGTTTAGGAATGCAGGTTGCTGTAATCGAGTATGCTCGCAATGTTTGTGGATTATTTGGAGCGAACAGCTCTGAGTTTGACCCAAAGACTCCCCATGCAGTGGTGGGCTTAATTTCAGAGTGGATGGATGTTGACGGTAGTCTTGAGCGTCGAGATGGTGAATCTGATCTGGGTGGCTCCATGCGTCTGGGAGCGCAAGTTTGCCGTTTACAGGAAGGATCAAAAGCAAGACAAATTTACGCAGCGGATTTCATAATGGAGCGTCACAGGCATCGGTATGAAGTCAACAATAAATTTTTACCTAAATTAAAATCTGCAGGCCTAGTAGTGGGAGCTTTATCGGAGGATTTAAACTTAGTGGAATCGATTGAACTATCTGATCATTCGTGGTTTTTTGCAAGTCAATTTCACCCGGAGTTCACTTCAACACCTCGTGATGGACATCCTTTGTTTACTGCTTTCGTCAAAGCAGCGGTAGATTTTTCAGAATGCAAAAAGACATGACTCCGCGACAGGACCGAGAGGTGATACTTGGTGATTTGCGAATTGCTAATAACTTACCCTTAGTTGTTTTTGGTGGAATGAATGTTATCGAATCTCGAGATCTTGCCATGGAAGTTGCACAAGCCTTTGTTACTGTTACGCAAAAGTTATCGATGCCGTTTGTGTTCAAAGCTTCCTTCGACAAAGCAAATCGTTCTTCAATATTTTCCTTTAGAGGCTTGGGCATGGAGACCGCACTTTCTATTTTAGAGGATATTAAACGCGATTTTGGATGTTATGTAATGACGGATGTGCATGAAATTGATCAAGTGACCGCCGCAGCCGAAGTATGCGATGTGTTGCAGTTGCCAGCATTTTTAGCAAGGCAAACCGATTTAGTAAGGGCGCTGGCAGAATCGGGAGCCGTCATTAATGTTAAAAAGCCTCAGTTTTTAAGCCCTAGTCAAATGGGTAATGTAATTGAAAAATTTAGAGAATCTGGTAACGAAAGGCTCATTGTCTGTGAGCGAGGTACTTGCTTCGGATATGATAATTTAGTCGTTGATATGCTCGGATTTTCGACAATTAAAGAGGTTAGCGAGGGATTACCGGTTATTTTTGATGTGACGCACTCGCTGCAGTGTAGAGATGGACTTTCCGCGGTATCAGGAGGACGCAGAAGTAGCGTTATTGAGCTGGCGCGATCTGGCGTTGCAGTTGGGTTGGCGGGATTATTTTTGGAGGCTCATCCAGATCCAGATACTGCTGAGTGCGATGGACCATCTGCGCTTCCGCTAAATCTGTTATACCCGTTTTTGGAGCAGGTGCGCAAAATAGATGACCTGGTTAAAAACATGGATACATTGACAGTATATTGATTGAGGTTTAACAATAATTTTGAGAAAGATTGAAGAGTGAGGTAAGCATGTCTGTGATATCAGATTTACGAGCATTTGAGATGTTGGATTCACGCGGAAACCCGACAGTGATGGCGGAGGTGGAGCTCAGCTCTGGAGTGGTTTCTTCCGCTATGGCACCCTCTGGCGCCTCCACAGGTTCGCGGGAGGCAGTAGAACTTCGAGATCACGATAAAGATCGTTACATGGGAAAAGGGGTGTTGAAAGCCGTTGCTAATATTAATAACGTGATAAAGAATACGATAGTCGGTATAAATCCCAATGCACAGTTAGATATTGATAATATGATGATCGAGCTAGATGGTAGTAAAGATAAAAGTGCTCTTGGTGCAAATGCTATATTATCAGTTTCGTTGGCCGTTGCTAAAGCCGCATCCTTGCAAAAAGGTGTGCCCTTGTATTCGCATATCAGTGATTTAAATGGCACTCCAGGCAAATTCAATATGCCTATACCGATGATGAATATTTTAAACGGGGGTGAGCATGCAAATAACAATGTTGATATACAAGAATTTATGGTTCAACCAATCAAAGCTGAATCTTTTGCCAGGGCTTTGCAGACGGGTGTTGAAATTTTTCACGCATTGAAAAGAGTTTTGATTTCTGCTGGCTTAAATACTGCTGTTGGAGATGAGGGAGGCTTTGCTCCCGACTTGGATTCCAATTCGAGTGCTCTTTCTATTATCTCTGAAGCCGTAGCGGAGGCTGGCTATCAGTTAGGCACTGATGTAACTTTAGCACTCGACTGTGCTGCTAGCGAATTTTACCGATCGGGCTTCTATAAACTCAAGGGAGAGGGAAAGCAATTTAGTGCGCGAGGCTTTACCGATTTTTTAGAAGAGTTATGTGAACAATTTCCAATCACTTCAATTGAGGATGGACAAGATGAGTCTGATTGGAGTGGATGGAGATATCATACAGATCAATTGGGGAAAAAAGTCCAATTAGTCGGCGATGATTTGTTCGTTACCAATACCGAGATTTTGAGGCGCGGTATTGATAAGGGGATAGGAAATTCAATTTTGATCAAATTTAATCAGATAGGCACCCTGAGTGAGACACTGAATGCTATTTCTATGGCGAAAGAGGCTGGCTATGGGGTAATCATTTCTCATCGTTCTGGAGAAACAGAGGATACAACTATAGCGGATTTAGCCGTTGGCACTGCGGCCGGACAGATTAAAACTGGTTCACTGTGCCGTTCGGACCGCGTGGCTAAATATAATCGTCTTCTGCGCATTGAGGCTGAGCTTGGATGCGCAAACGCTCCATACTATGGGGGTCTTCGGTCTTGGTTTTAAATCGAAGTTTTTGAGGTAGCTTGCGGGGTTTAGAATGTTATTAAAGTTATTTTTTTTTATTTTAACGCTTATGTTTTTCCTACTCCAAGCCAAGCTATGGTCTGGTGACGGGAGCCTTGCTCATAAGTCAGAATTAGAAAACTTGTTAACAAAACAAAATGAAGAAAATGAGCGCCTCAAAGAAAAAAATGAAGACCTAATCAATAAAATTTCACGTTTAAAAGATGGTGTCAATAGTATTGAAGAAATCGCTCGAGAGGATTTAGGCATGATCAGACATAACGAAGTGTTTTATTTGGTTCCTGACGACGAGGGTCACAAAAACAATGGTGATCTGTAGATGGATTATCAGGATCATTTACCTTGGTTAAAGAACGTTACTGGTTGATTGTGCCTGCCGGGGGCATTGGTCGCCGGTTTTCGCCAAAATTACCCAAACAATTTTTCCCGCTCGGACAATCAAACGTCGCTCAACAATGCCTCTCGAGACTGTTAAAAGTGCCCCAAATAGATCGTTTAATTGTCCCATGTAAAGTTCGAGAAAAGTGGTGGTCCTCGGTACCAGCAACAAAAAATCATCGGGTTGAATTGGTCGAAGGAGGACTTGATCGCGCAGAATCTGTCCTTAGTGGTTTGCTAGCCTTGGCTAAGGACGCAACCTCTTCCGATTGGATCCTCGTGCATGATATTGTGCGGCCTTGTGTTACTGTGGGCTCGATTATGAAGTTGCGAGAAAGTGTTCATAGACATCCAGTAGGTGGAATCTTAGTTTCACCTACCAGCGATACAGTCAAGTTGATTTCAGAGCATGGTCAGATTAAAACTACCCTAGACCGTCGGTATTGCAGACTTGCACAAACACCTCAAATGTTTCGCTATGGTGAGTTATTGGAGGCGATGGAGTATGCGATCAAACATAAAAAGGCTATTACTGACGAATCTTCCGCATTAGAGCAATTGGGTAAGACCATAAAGGTGGTTGAGGGTCGTGCCGATAACATAAAGATAACTTATGCGGAAGATTTGATTTTCGCCGATGCAATCATAAAAGAGCAAGCGAAATTAGAATGCGAATAGGCCATGGTTATGATGTCCATGCTTTTTCCTCGGGAACTGGATTTACTCTGGGGGGTGTCCATATTCCATACAAAATGGGACTGCTGGCTCACTCGGATGGAGATGTGGTAATTCATGCTCTTATGGATGCGATTCTTGGCGCATTGGGTTTGGGAGATATTGGTGTTAATTTTTCAGACAGCGATTCAGAGTATCTTGGTATCGATAGCCGAAAACTACTCCGCCGGGTTGTAATTATGATGAGTGAGAAAAACTACCAACTCGTTAATGCAGACGTGACCATCGTTGCACAAGAACCTAAAATGGCATCTTATGTAGAACGTATGTGTGCAAATTTAGGTCAAGACATCGGCGTTTCAACGGAGTGCATAAATGTTAAGGCCACAACTACCGAAGCGTTAGGATTCATAGGTCGGATTGAGGGTATAGCATGTCATGCTGTGGTTCTTTTGCAGTCCTCAGGGTGAATTAATTGATATGAGGCTTACCAACTGAATTTGTTGGATTTTAATTTTGAGTGCTTTCCAAAATTTCTTCCTTTCCTTGGAGAGGCTAGAATGAAAGCCTCAATGATCGATTTTTGTGTTGACGAAATTCTTGGATTCGAGTTTTCTGGGATAGGAGAACATTTGATTGTCAACATCCGTAAACATGGACAAAATAGTCGATGGATAGCAGCGCGATTGGCAGAATTGTCCGGCATAGAGGAGAGACATGTAGGGTACTGTGGGTTGAAGGATAGGTATGCTGTTACATCGCAGTGGTATAGTCTTTATTTGCCGAACCGCTGTTTAAATATGGCCGATTTGAGCCATCCAGATTTTGAGGTCATATCTCTAAACCGGCACAGAAAAAAATTACGGCGAGGAATGCACGCCGGGAATTCGTTCAATATTGTGATCAATAACATTACTACGTCTCAAGAAAAGCTCGAGCAAAGGCTAGAAACAATAGATCACTTGGGCTTTCCCAATTATTTTGCAGAGCAGCGTTTTGGATTTAACGGCGGAAATCTTGTTGAGGCTGCTCGCCTAATCGATTCATCTCGGTTAAAAGGAAATCGGATGAGGCAAGGTATTTTTCTCTCGGCCGCTCGTTCTTGGCTATTTAATTTAGTGCTTGCAAGACATATTACGAATTATCATGATGGTACAATTTTTCCATTTGATGAGACTGGACCTTTATGGGGTAGAGGGAAGAGTAAACCTAATAAAGTTGTTGCCTCAACCGAGCGAGAAGCACTTGCTGATTGGCCTGAATGGAAGCATGCGCTCGAGCATACGGGATTGACTCAGGAGCGACGTAAACTATTCATGCACGCCGATGGGCTAAAGTTTAATTTTCTCAATAGCCGTCAATTGAAGCTTAGGTTTAACTTGCCAAAGGGAGTTTATGCGACAGCATTATTGCGCGAGTTGGCAGAATTTAATCGGTAACTAGGTGCTTCCCTATGTTATATTCTGCTACTAATTGGTCAGAACTTTAACTATTTTTGATTTGGATTCTGCCCCGATGGATGGAGGTAGCCATGAATTCCCTTGATTTTTCTGGTGTTGGAATGACCTCTCAGCGTACGCGTGAGAGACTAATTACAAGATTACAAGCTCAAGGTATAAATAATCAGAGGGTTCTGGATACCATTCGAGTGACGCCACGGCATCTTTTTTTGGATGAGGCTCTTGCGCACAGGGCATATGAAGATACGGCTTTACCTATCGGGTTTTCTCAGACTTTATCTCAACCGTACGTCGTTGCTCGCATGACTGAATTGCTTCTGGCGAGAGGATCGCTAAATAAAGTTCTTGAAATTGGGACTGGATCTGGATACCAGACTACTATTTTAGCGCAGCTTGTAACCGAAGTCTTCTCTGTTGAACGGATAAATCCTTTGTTGGTAAAGGCTAAAAAAAGGTTCAGAAAATTAGGAGCTACAGGAATAAAAGTCAAATTATCAGACGGTAGTCATGGATGGGAAGAGCATGCTCCTTTTGATGGAATAATTGGTACAGCGGCACCCCAATCTGTGCCGACTGAACTTCTTAAACAACTTGGGGTTGACGGAGTCTTAGTGATACCCATTGGCGGTCTTAATAAGCAAGAGCTGCGCCTAATAAAGCGGGTTGGAGACACGGAACAGTTCGATGAGGAAACAATTGAAACAGTAAAGTTTGTGCCACTTTTGAGTGGTTTGACATATGCGGATTAATTTATTCGGAAATGTGTTGAGAAATATTTCCCTCATTTTGTTTTTAAAGGGAATGGCGATGGGAGCTGCGGATATGATTCCAGGGGTGTCTGGGGGAACAATCGCCCTGATGACTGGTATCTATCGAGAGCTAATAACCAGCATAAGATCTTTTGATTCCAGAGCGATCAAATTACTTTTTATTGGTGACATATCAGTAGTTTGGCGACACATCAATGGTACGTTTCTCTCAACTCTGTTGGCTGGGATTTTAACTAGCATAATTATGCTTTCTAAAATTATTGAATACATCATGAAGAATTACGGATTGTTTATGTGGTCTTTTTTTAGTGGCATCATTTTGGCCTCAGTAGTGCTTCTTTTTAAACGTTATCGGGTAGTACATTTGTATCAAATTGGTTATGTTTGTCTTGGTGCAGTTGCCGCTGTGGTAGTGTCGAACTCTCCTGATTTGAATTTTAGTGCTAATTATTTAGTATTGTTCCTCGCTGGAGTGGTAGCTTTTTGTGCAATGATTCTTCCCGGTATTTCTGGAAGTCTGTTGTTAGTATCAATAGGGGTTTATCCGACTGTACTTTCCGCCGTGGCCCATTTTCAATGGGATATTTTAATGTTTTTTTCGTTTGGAGGTTTGGTGGGACTAATATCTTTTAGTCGACTCCTCTCGAAGTTACTTATATACCACGAGCATTCATTGCTTGTCACAATGTGCGGGTTTTTGATGGGAAGTTTGCACTTGGTCTGGCCTTGGAAAGATTCGTCTGCGGTTGTTTCACACGGGTTTGTCAATTTGTCTCCATCGCAATACGGTGTTCTGATCGATGCAGATCCACACACTAATATGTGCCTGTTGTTTATGGTACTGGGATTCTCTTTTGTCTTCGTTGGTAATGCGCTTGGTTTAAGAAAGAGTGAACAGCAAAGTATGGAAAATTAGTTTGTCTAATTCTCGAAAGAGCATTTTGTGTCTTGTTACCATGATTTTGTATGGTTGTGCACAACAGTCTGCACCAGTTGTATCCTTGGAAATTCCCCCACCTGAAATGATTATAAATCATGAGGTGCAAGAGGGGGAAACTCTATACTCGATTGCTTGGAGATATGACTTAAGCGTATCAAAACTAGCGAAAAATAATCAACTTAGTGTATCCACAAATATATATCCAGGGCAAATTTTAAATATCGAAGAAGAAATGAAAGCAGATTTCCAAAAAGAGGTGAGTACATTACAAACTAAATTATCTGACGGTCATTTGTCTTCAGGGGATTCGCTCAATTTAGAAAGAGAAAAAAATAGTTCGGAAAAACTGTTGAAGCAACAGAAAGTCGAAGCAGATAATACAAAGGCCGTTGGATTACTTCGGAACATAAAAAATGAGAAGGCCTCTATACAATCACCTTTAGAAACTGTCAGGAATTATTGGCAGTGGCCGGTTAGGGGGAAGCTTAAAGCAGAGTTTAATGTTCATAATCTACAGAAGGGCATTACCATAAAAACGGTTAGTCGTGCATCAGTAAGGGCGACGGCTCCCGGTAAAGTAGTTTATGCAGGAGACGGGTTGAGGGGCTATGGTCAACTTATAATTGTGAAACATAATGAAGTGCTGTTGAGTGCTTATGCTCAGAATGAAAAAATTTTCGTTTATGAGGGGCAGGCCATTGATACTATGGAAATAATTTCAAAACTTGGACCCTCAGGAATTCTATATTTCGAAATAAGAAAGGATGGCCGCCCGGTTGATCCGTTGGATTACATAAATTAATTCACCGAGCTTCAAAGAAAAAAAATGTTATTAGCCTGCCGGGAGATAAAGCAGGAATTTCTCGTGTGATCAGGGTATGTTTTTTGGTACCATGTACTTTCTTTTATCGTGATCCAGACAGGAAAAATTTATGAACACTTTGTTATATCCGCCTTTATTGGGTGCGGTCGGCATGGTTGCTGCGCTTATAATATATTCGCTCATAATGCGTTATTCGGATGGAGAGGATGAAGTTAAAAAGATTGGTGATCAAATCCACACTGGCGCACTAACTTTTATGAAGACTGAGTACAAATATCTTATGATGTTTGTAGCTGTGCTCGTCTTTTTAGTCGGTATTTTTCTATCTGTAGAATCTGCGATTGCAGTATTTTCGGGCGCTGCATGCTCCTCTTTAGCCGGTTTTATTGGTATGTATGCTGCTACGAAAGCGAATGTAAGAACTGCTACTGCTGCTCAAAAGGAGGGAGCCGCTGCGGCTCTATCGGTGTCTTTTTTTGGGGGCTCTGTAATGGGTTTATGTGTAGCTTCGCTGGGATTAATAGGTCTAGGCACCCTTTATTATTTTTATAACGAATCTCACGTTCATGCTCTGGAGGGCTTTGGAATGGGAGCTTCAGTCGTTGCGTTGTTTTCAAGAGTTGGCGGTGGCATTTTTACAAAATGTGCTGATGTCGGTGCGGATTTAGTCGGTAAGCTTGAAGCGGGCATACCTGAAGATGATCCACGTAACCCGGGAGTTATAGCAGATAATGTTGGCGATAATGTTGGCGATGTTGCTGGTATGGGTTCAGATATTTTTGAATCTTATTGCGGGTCGATGATCGCTTCCATCGCAATCGCTTATACTTTAGGTTCTCCTGAACTAATGACGTTGCCACTAGCTCTTGCCTCTATTGGATTAATTTCTTCCATCATGGGTATTATTGTGGTTAAGATACGCTCGGGAAGCTCTCCCTCAGCAGCACTTAGGTTCGGTACTCTGCTAGCACCTATAATTTTTATCATTCTTGCATACTTTTTGATAGAGAGTTTATCTAATGTTTCTTTGGACGTGTGGTGGTGTGTAATTTGTGGTGCAGTTGGTGGTGTGATGATTGGCTTAGTAACTGAGTTTTATACTGATACAAGTCGAAGTCCAGTCAGAAAGATCGCTAGATCGGGTGAGACAGGGTCCGCGACTGTCATGATTTCGGGACTCTCAGTTGGCATGGAATCGGTAGTTATACCAATTTTAGTTCTTGCTGGAGTAATTTTTATATCTACCGGACTTGCGGGTATCTATGGTGTTGGGATTGCAGCAGTCGGAATGTTGTCAACCGTGGGCATCACTATGGCGATTGATGCATACGGCCCTGTGGCGGACAATGCTGGAGGTATAGCTGAAATGTCTGGAATGGGTGAGGATGTGCGAGAGATTACCGATTCTCTTGACGAATTAGGCAACACCACAGCCGCGATTGGAAAAGGTTTTGCTATAGGAGCTGCCGCCTTAGCTGCTTTGGCGATAATATCTGCATATGCAGCAGTAGTATCGGTAAAAAATCCGGAGTTCTCGCTGGAGTTGACTAAACCCGTTGTGCTGGTTGGTATGTTCATTGGCGCATGTATACCATTTTTGATCTCTTCGATCACAATGACTGCTGTAGGCGATGCCGCATTTGAAATGATTAACGAGATACGGAGACAATTTCGTGAAATCGCTGGACTAATGCAGGGCGAGTCTGATCCAGACTCAGAAAAATGTGTAAAAATCGCAACTGAGGCGGCACTTAAAAAAATGATGCTCCCAGGGATTATTGCAGTATCAATGCCGGTTTTAGTAGGTGTTGGTCTTGGAGCAGAGGCATTGGGGGGGATGCTGGGAGGTGGATTATTGGGTTGCGTTTCTCTAGCGCTAATGATGGCAAATGCTGGTGGCGCATGGGATAACGCCAAAAAGTTTGTAGAGAAGGGTAACCATGGAGGAAAAGGCTCAAAAACGCATGCTGCAGTTGTTGTTGGGGACACAGTGGGAGATCCCTTCAAAGATACATCCGGACCTTCCATGAATATCCTGATAAATGTAATGGCGATTGTTAGTCTTGTCATAGCGCCGCTTCTGACTATTTAGTTTCGGGTAAGGCCATATTTCCAGATAATAAACTCTAAAGGTTGTCATCTGTCCCGAGGAGGTGGTTCTGTGAACTCAAATGCTCTGGTATCGGTCCTTTTATTCTTCACTATACTGATATGGTTGGTGAGTGGGCTTTGGTTCCCGAAGGAAACTGAATCTGTTAATGATTTAAGTGTCAGGGAGGATGCTGCGCCAACTCGAGTGCAAGCAAAGCATGTTTTGGGGAAGTCTTATTCTCCTATTATGAAATTGTTTGCAGAAACTCATGCTAATCGGCATGTTTTTTTGAAGGCACAAATACCCGGCGAAGTTATCACTACCTCGCAATTACGAGGAGGATTCGTGACTGCTGGACAAACAATCTGCGAACTGGACGGCGATGGCCGCAGAGCAGATTATGTGAGCGCACAGTCAACCTTTGATACATCACAACTTGAATACTCGGGGTTTTTGAGTCTAAAACGAAATCAGTTTCAATCTGAATTAACAATTGCCAGAGCAGCCGCAAATTTAGAGAGGGCTAGAGTTCGTCTAGATCTTGCTAAAGAAGCAGTTGATGATCTTCAGATAAAGGCGCCTTTTAATGGTTTTTTAGAGACAAGATTTGCGGAAGTCGGGGATTATTTGCAACCCGGAGAATTATGTGGATTGATAGTTGAACTCAATCCATTACGGGTGAGGGCTCATGTGACAGATCTTCAAATTAGCCAAGTCGAGACTGCACAATTTGTTGAGTTCGAGGCTAGTAATGGCGAGAAGCACCCGGCCACAATTAACTATATATCTAGCATGGCTGATTCTGAAATTCGAACATTTTTGGTCGAGGCAATATTCCCTAATCCTGCGTCGCAAATGCGATCAGGAGTGATGGGAAAGTTAATCATCACTGCCCCTAAGGTTATAGCGCACCAAATTCCAGGTTCCGTTTTATTACTCGATGATAATGGAGAAATTATTGTTAGGACAATTTCGGGTGACAACGTCGTCAAAAACGTAAATGTAGACATTATTGGTGAGAGTGAGCACGCAGTTTGGGTGTCGGGGTTGCCAAAAACTGTTGCCGTCATAACGGTTGGACAGAATTATGTGTTAGCTGGTGAGATAATTGATCCAGTTTTTGAAGATAGTCAAAATGACTAAAGATGAAGCAGAGAGCCTACCTATCGGAGATTTCATAAACTCGCTCATAAAGACACCGAAAGTTACCTTATTTATAATGCTTTTAGTTTTGTTTATGGGTGTTTTAGCATTTAAAACTATACCTGTTGAAATGGAACCCGACATACAGGTGCCTGTCTTTTTAGTGTTGGTACAACACGAGGGGATTTCACCAGAAGACGGCGCTCGGTTACTAATGAAACCAATCGAGATTGAATTAAAAAAATTAGATGGAGTCGAGGAAATAAATGGGATTGCTCAGGATGACTCAATTCAAATTATTGTACAGTTTGAGATTGATCTTCAAGTAGAGGGGTCATTAACTGAACTTAGGAACGCAGTAGAGAGGGCGAGTACAAAATTTCCAGAGGGTACTGAGGAACCAATTATAGAAGAAATAAGTATTCGCTTACCCGAGGTAGTTGTTGCGTTTGCTGCGTTGGAAGAATCTCATCGAGAGCTAAGCACCATTGCAAAGCATTTTGAAGCAGAGTTTGAAAAGTTGCCGCATGTATTGGAGGTTAAACTGGGTGGGTATCGGGAAGAGGTATTAGAGATCTTACTCCTGCCAGAGAGACTGAGATATTTTCAGATTACATTAGATGAAATACTTAATGTTTTTTCAGTAAACAACCTTGTTGTACCTGCTGGTCAACTAGATACGACATCAGGTCTTTTTGCAATAAAGCTACCTGCCCCAATTAAGGATGAGCGAGACGTCAGAGAAATTCCAATCAAAAGTTCCGGAAGTGGAGTGGTAAAGATTGGCGACGTGGCTCAAATCGCGCGAAAATTTAAGGACGCTAACGGATTCAGCACGTTAAATGGTATTGATGCGATTACACTCGACGTGTTGAAGCGTCCGGGTGCGAATTCTATTGAAACAGTGCAATCGGTCAGAGACTTGGTTGCACGAGATCGCCACTTATTTTCTAAAAATATCAACATAGACTTCTTATTTGATTCAGCTCCTTATTCTCAGGCGCTTATAGATGAGCTATCGGGGAATATTCTAACCGCGATGGCCTTTATTCTTATTCTCGTAGTTGCTACGTTGGGTCCTCAATCAGGTATCTTGGTGACACTAGCAGTTCCATTTTGTCTTCTTGGATCGCTAATTGTAATTTTGTTTCTGGGGTATAGCTATAACTTCGTCGTAATGTTTGGTTTGTTATTATCACTAGGAATGCTGATTGATGGTGCGATTGTAGTGGTTGAATTTGCAGATGCGAGAATGAAAACTGGTGCAAACGCTTTAGAGGCTTATAAAGAGGCGGTTGAGAGGATGAGATTACCGATTACTGCATCTATAGGAACAACTTTGGCCGCCTTCTCGCCCTTACTGTTTTGGCCGGGTACAACTGGTAAATTTATGGCTTACATGCCAATGACTGTATTCGCAGTGCTTCTTTGGTCATTGTTATACGCATTGATATTTGCACCAACGCTTGGGGTAGTTATTGAGCGCAGCTTTCTCCCTATTGATTCCAAAAATCGAAGTTATCAGTCAAAATACCCCTCGATTGGCTGGTTAGCGTATTTTTATACCACCTACCTAAAACTTTTAAGGGAGGTGATCAATCGGCCACTGACATCGGTTGCTCTATTGCTTACATTTTTGTTTTTAGTGTTTTTAGGATATGCAAAGTATGGGGCTGGAAGTGAATTTTTTACAGAGACTGAAAACCGATTCGGTACTATATCAGTGCGGGCTCAAGGCAATCTCTCTGTTAGTCAAAAACGCGAACTTACCGATCAAGTAGCCAAAAGTATCGGTGAGTTTGACGAAATCAAAAGCCTTCATGCCACTAGTGGAGAGGCCTGGTTGGTTCAAAGAGACACAAGTAGAGACCAAATAAGTGTATTTTTCGTCGAACTTACTCCTAGTAAAGAACGCGATTTGTCTAGTACGGAGGTCTTTGAAAAAGTTCGAGTAGCTCTATCCAAAATACCTGGCATTATTGCTACGGGCCAAAATCTTGAGAATGGCCCGCCAGTAGGAAAGGATTTACAACTTCAAATTTCTTCTACAGATCGTGACGCAATGTATCTAACTGCGGGTGTGGTAAAAAAATGGATTTCAAAAAACGTTGCTGGATTTAGAGATTTGGAGGATACGAGGCCCATTGCGGGTGTCCAATGGGAATTTCAGATTGATCGGTCTTTAGCGTCTTTGACTGATGTAAATGTCAAGACTTTAGGACAGTCGATACAATTGATTACAAATGGGTTACCCTTGAGTCATTTTAGACCCGATGATGCTGAGGAAGAGGTTGAAATACGCCTCAGGTATCCGAAACTGCAACGAAATTTCGCTGAATTAGATGGTCTTTTGGTCAACTCAGCCCTGGGTTCTATCCCGATAAGTATTTTTTCGAACAGACGGCCTGTTCGAAAAATTGACAAAATAAATAGGCTAGATATGCAAGAGTCAGTCATGGTAATGGCGTCTTCGGAGGAAGATTTTCTGATCGATGACCAAATGCAACAAATTGCTAAATGGCTTGAGACTGCAGATATTCCTCGCAATGTCGAAGTAAAATTTCGGGGGGTCAATGAGGAGCAGGCTGAATCCGAAAATTTTTTGTTAGTATCGTTTGGAATGGCTTTGGGACTTATGCTAGTACTTATGCTTTCCCACTTTAACAGCTTTTATCAGACATTTTTAATTCTATTTTCTGTGGTAATATCTACGGCTGGAGTTTTGCTGGGATTGCTGGTCGGTAACGACGTATTTAGCATCACGCTGACAGGTATTGGTATCGTAGCTTTGGCCGGGATTGTTGTGAATAATAACATCGTCTTGCTACACACCTATAATCATATAAGAAAAAATAGGATCGGGATATCACCTGAGACAGCGGTTTTTGAGGCCACAAAATCCCGTCTCCGACCGATTATTTTGACTTCTACAACAACCATTGTGGGATTACTCCCACTTGCCAACGGTATGAGTATTGACATTGTTAACCGCACATGGGAGATCGGCGGAATGATTGTTTCCTGGTGGCAGCCGCTTGCAAGTGCTATTGTCGATGGTTTGTTATTGTCTACCGTAATGACTCTGTTGTTAACTCCTGCCCTGTTAGTTTTACCGAGTAGGATCCGTGGGATATTGTCTATGATTGTGTTTGCATCGGAAAAGAGGTGATTTGATTGGATTGTTTGCCGATTAAAAATTCGCTACTATTTAAAAAAGTTTTTCGATAAATACACAGTGAAGCTGAGTAAAAAATCCATACGAAAAGAGATCTTGGCAAAAACACAAGACTATCTCTCTAGTGGTGGATTGATAGAGGAAGTATCGCTTGGGGAGTCAGGCCAAAATACCAAAGAGCCAAGAGTCCGACCAGCTATTAAGATTGACGAATCCTCAGAAAACAAGATTTATCTCACTGACGTTATTGCAACAATCGATGCTCGCAAAGTGAAAACTATTAAGTCCATAACTCTCACTGAAAATCACTCCGGAAGGCACAAAAAACTCATTTATGATGACTTTGGCGAACCATTACGCGAGGTATGGGTCGACTCGAGGGTCAGATCAAAACGTTGAATTGGATATTAGCTTTGCTTTTCTGATTCATCTTCCACGAAAAGAGTGAGTACTAAAAACTATAAGTATACAACTGCAAGCTCTGATCAATGAATCAGGAACGAGATAAGGTGTTATTCTATACATAAACTTCTCAAAGACCGTTGGACAAAATAGGAGTACCGTTCACTCTTTACTGCCCTAGAGCTTGTTTTTCCGCATGATAACTGGATCTCACTAAAGGTCCGCAAACAGCATGTGTGAAGCCGATATTTAGCGCATATTTGGCATATTCTTCAAATTCTTTGGGGGTAACAAACCTGTCAATTTTTAAATGATTAACCGACGGCTGAAGATATTGGCCCACGGTCAGCATCGTAACACCGTTGTAGCGAAGATCATCAATTGTCTTGAAGATATCAGTTTTAGTTTCCCCGAGGCCTACCATGAGGCCTGATTTTGTTGGTATGTCTGGATTCCTTGATAAATATTCGCTCAATAGACGCAGAGACCACTTATAATTTGCTCCAGGTCTAACCTTTCTATACAGATCTGGAATCGTCTCAACATTGTGATTAAAAACATCGGGTGGAGAATCGCTCAAGATATCCAATGCGACATCCATACGTCCGCGGAAATCGGGCACTAATACCTCGATCTTCAAATCTGGAATTTTTTGTCTCGCTGAGCGTATACAGTCTGCAAAGTGTTGAGCCCCACCATCACGAAGATCATCTCTGTCCACTGAGGTAATCACAACATATTTTAAATCCATTTCTGAAATAGCTTGAGATAAATTTTTTGGCTCATTTTTATCTAAGGGTAGAGGCTTTCCATGACCTACATCACAAAATGGACATCGCCGAGTGCAGATATCGCCCATAATCATGAACGTTGCAGTTCCATTAGAGAAACATTCATTGAGATTAGGGCATGATGCTTCTTCACAGACTGTGGATAGCCTATTTTTTCGTAATACATTTTTAATGAGGTGAACCTTTCGAGAGGTGCTAATTGGAGCTCTCAACCATGCTGGTTTCCGAATAATTTCTTTTGAAGGAATCACTTTTACTGGAATTCGTTCTACCTTGCTGGCGTTTCGGTGCTTTTCCCCTTGCTTAAGTCTCGCAGACCTTTGAGGGGGTGAGCTAGCTTTTGTATTCATCAAAGAAAACCCATATTAGTTGAACTATCATATATCGTGATTATACGGGGATTGAATAATGTTTGAGTGACAAAATTGGAAGTTCTGTATAAATTTCTCCAACAAAATAGCTGAGATCATCGGTAGTGATATTTTACCTTTTACTTGGTCAGAAATCTGCGTCATGGTCACATCTTGACCGCATGGGTAGATCTGCTTCCAAGGACTAAGATCCATGTCGACGTTCAAACTGAATCCATGATACGAGCAGTAATTTTTTACTCGAAGACCTATCGATGCAATCTTCTCTTTACCAACATAAACCCCTGGAAATCCTGGTTGTGTTGACGCAATTATTTCCGAGCGGTTCAGAGCATCAATAATGATATTTTCTAATTCCGCAACCAACCTACGAATGGAAAGATTTTTGCGTTTTAAATCAATTAGCACATAAGCGACCACTTGCCCTAATCCGTGATAGGTAACTTGACCTCCCCGGTCGCTCTTAATTACTGGGATGTTATTTGAAAAAAAAATATCTTTCTTTCTACCTGTTAGCCCTACGGTAAAAGTTGGGGGGTGCTCTAACAACCATATCTCATCCAAAGTTTCAGCTGTTCTTGTTTTTGTAAAATGGTGCATGGCCATGAGCGTGCTCTGATAGGCCTGGATTCCGAGTTGACGTACTTGAATCTTTTTGGATGCGTACATTTTTATAGCACCAAGCGCACGCGGGAGCAGGCCTTTAGATCATGAAAAATAGCATCAAGTTGTGGTTTTCCTGTTGCAATTATATTCACGGTCAGAGCGATCCAAGTACCACGTGCACTAATTCGTGTTGATGCGAGGGTTTGATCAAAGTCTGGAACAAAGTTCTCTAATACAGTAGTTACTTGTGATTTAAAATCCGAATGATTTTCTCCAATAATTTTAATTGGGTAGTCGCAAGGAAAGATGACTTTTGGCGGCTCATTTAACATAGATTTAATCGATGCGTTATTAGACACATTTTATACTCGAGCATAAGGTGAATCGCTATAAAAGACTAAGACATTATTTCAGTTAGGAACAATACAATCCAGTCAAATAAACGCGCTAACAATCCAGACTGCGGTACATCTTTTTCCGAAACGATAGCTGTATCGATGAGATCCTTTTCGGTCAGACTAACTTGGAGTCGACCAACTTCTTGTCTTGCCATTAGGGGGGCATTAAGCTGCTCATCAATGATAATTTTCGCAGCTAAAAGTTCTTCTGCTCGTTTTGGAAAGGTGAGAGTAACATCATTTGCTACTACGAGATTTACATAGCTTTCCACTCCGAACCAAACCTTTACATTTTTTTTGATTAGGTCGCCGGCCGAGTATATCTTTTTCGTGGTAAAATGGCGGAACCCATAAGTGAGAAGTTTTTGCGATTGGCGTGCTCTGATGTCCGCGCTTGGGGCACCCATAACAACAGAAATCAAACGCATATCATTTCGTTTAGCAGATGCTACAAGACAGTACCCAGCCGCCTGCGTGTGTCCCGTTTTTAAACCATCCACTGTGCTGTCGCGCCATAATAGGCGATTTCGATTGGGTTGATTGATATTGTTGTGTTGGAAATATTTTTCCGAATATATTGCATAATGATCTTGATCGCCTTGCACAATGGCCCTTGCAAGAATAGATAAATCACGCGCAGATGACCTCATTTCATCTGCGGGTAAGCCCGTAGAATTTGAAAAAAAAGTGTTACTCATACCTATATTTCGGGCAGTTTGGTTCATCAGGACACTAAAACTTTCTTCATTGCCGCTTATATGTTCCGCTAAAGCTATAGCAGCATCGTTTCCAGATTGGATTATAATACCTCGGATCAAATCAATGACAGAAACTTGACTCCTCGGATTGAGAAACATCGTCGAGCCGTCTGTTTTGGCGCCCCCTTTGGCCCAAGCATTATCGCTAATGGTTACGTTTTCAAATTGATCTAATATGCCCGTGCTTATCTGATTTGAAGCAATATAGGTCGTCATCATTTTCACCAAACTGGCAGGAGGTAAAGCTTCATCGGCATTATGCTCTGAAATGACAAATCCTGTGTTTGCATCCATCAAGATCCATGATTTAGCAGCTATTTCTGGAGCTTTTGGTAATGCCTCCTGTCCTAGAATTGATTGTGAAATTGAGATGGAGACAATGCAGCTCAATGCGCTTATAACCCATTTTTTGGACATAAAATTGTTAACTCCTTCCAACAATATTCTTAACAAGCATACTATCATTTTGGGTTATTTTGTTAACCCTTCAAATTCTAAACTTTTTGAAAGACTTCACGGTCCCAACAAGATCGGTGTAATACTGAAATTATTCTTTAACACGCCACTCAGCTTATTTACGGCATTTTGATTTGTCAGTGGTCCAATTATTATTTTTGTGAGGTTATTCTCTTCGAGCAGGTTAATGGGAGTCGATGTAAGTGTTACCAGATTCGAGTAAAATTTTTTTGCAGCTGCCATAGTCGAGAAAGCACCGGCTTGAAGATATACACCGCCCGAAAAGTCAAAGTGTGCTTCTTCTTTGATATTAGCTTTATTTTCTTTGGAAGTGGCCAAAGCATCGTTCAGCACAGTCTTTGAAGGTGTTATAACTTCAACTTCCACTTGCGTTGTACCTTTTTCAACAAAATCGAGTTTTAGCGCAGCGACGTATGAAAGATCAATAATTCTGTTCGAGTGAAATGGACCACGATCATTGATTCTTACCACGACAGACTTTTGGTTACTCATGTTGGTTACTCTTGCGTATGATGGTATGGGAAGAACAGTGTGCGCCGCAGTCATTGCATACATATCATAAATTTCCCCATTAGCTGTTCTTCGACCGTGAAATTTCCGTCCATACCATGATGCTATGCCCTTTTGTTTATAGCCCTCAGCAGTGGGAAGCAAGTGATATGTTACACCGAATTGGGTGTATGGATTTCGGTTACCTGCACGAGTAATCTTTTCAATTTTGGGGATTGCCTCCGGTATCGAGTCGATGTTTATTGCTTTACCGGGGCCGTCTTCGCTTAGGCTGCTATATTCTGTACTGCTGCAACCACATAAAAAAAAAATAGATATAAAGTTTTACTAGCAAAGAGTCGCAGGGCCACAATATTGACTCCGTATTAACTCACTTAATTGATAGACAGCCATCGCATATTTAATGCGAGGGTTGTAACGACTTATTGCATAAAAGTTTTGTAGTCCTAGCCAATATTCCTTCTCTACCCCAACATCCAGCATTATTGGGAGAGCGAGCCGATTTGGATCCGCGGGCTCGAGGGCAGAGAGCCCCGCTGACTCCAGATCACCAATTGATAATGATGGCTTTGATAATTTGTTAAATTTCAATTCTGTTGGTAAAAAAAGAGTTTCTCCAACGGATAACACATCTGCATCTAAAAGTGTGTTTTCTCGTTGTATTTCAGCAACTGTAAGTCCGAAGGAATTAGCGATGGAATAAAGCGTGTCTCCGGGTTTGATCCGATAGTTTGAGGGTGTCTCTATGCCACTTGTTGGGCTTCGTTCTCCGCGTAAGGCAACAATATCGCCGGCTACCCAGCCATGGTGAGCGAAGTAATTTGCAACGCTCCCTATTGCGTCACTCGGATTTTTCCAAATATCTGCGAAATGATCTCCATCGAAGTCTACAGCAAAATTCCTGTAGCTATTGGGCATGAATTGCCCTAAACCCATCGCGCCAGCGTACGACCCGATTAATTGGGTAGGATCTTGCTTTTGCTCGCGCGCGAGCAAAAGCAAATTCTCAAGTTGCACTGTAAAAAACACCCTACGAGATTCTCGTTTCTCGATTTCAGTGTAGTAATCGAAGGCTAGTGTGCACAGGGCATCGATAACCCTGTGTGATCCTACATTACGTCCATAATTTGTTTCTACGCCGATAATGCTTACTATTATTGCGGCATTGACACCAAATCTTTCCTCCGCTTGCTGTAAGAATGATTTATTTTTCTTCCAGAAAGTCACACCATTTTCGATTCGCTGTTTAGTGATGAAATGCTTCCTATATTGGTGCCAAGGTTTGATTTTTTCTGCAGGACGTTGCATTGCCTCAATTACTGACTCTGACCGTTTTGCGATTTTTAATAGTGCAATGGTCGATGATTTTGAGAACTTATGTTTATCAAACATATGCTCCACAAACCGAATCCCATCGGGATGATTTGAATAATCGCTACAGACCGTAGATGAAAGAAATAAACACATAATTCCGATTGTGTAGAATTGCTTTTTTTTCAACTTACGCTCCTACTTTTTTTTGATTCATTTCCTATCGACATAATGATACCAAATCCGGCGAACAAGGTCACAATTGCAGTTCCGCCATAGCTGATTAAAGGTAGCGGAGCGCCCACAACTGGTAATAATCCTGAAACCATGCAGAGATTAACAATAACAAAGATAAAAAAGGTGTAAGCAACACTTCCAGCCATTAATCGCCCGAACATTGTTAACGAATTTATACCGATGTAAAGACACCTTGCTATTAGCGCTGTGTACAACGTACAGAGAATTAAAACTCCGATGAGGCCAAACTCTTCGGCAAGAACTGCTATAATAAAATCAGTATGGCTCTCGGGCAAGAAATTTAGTTGCGACTGCGTTCCTTGCGTCCAACCCTTTCCTGACCAGCCTCCGGAACCTATTGCCGTGGTTGATTGGATAATGTTCCATCCCGCACCCAATTTATCATGTTGAGGATTTAGTAACGTTAATACCCTCTGTTTTTGGTAATCAAGCATCACGAAAAACCATAGACTCGGCAAGGCAGCCATCGCAAGGATGAAAGCCCCAATTAAGTACCGACGCTTAATTCCAGCCAAAAATAGCACGAAAAAACCAGTCGCAGAGATTAATAAAGCAGTACCGAGGTCAGGTTGTCTTAACACAAGTAATACTGGCACTGAAATTAAAATCACGGCAGCACTCACGTGTTTTAAAGACGGAGGGATCTTGCGTTTAGCGATGTAAGCAGAAATCATCAAAGGAACACATATTTTCATGAGTTCTGATGGTTGAAGGCGAGTAAATTTTAGATCTAACCAACGCTGGGCGCCATTTATTTCAATTCCTGCTTGTAAAACGCCAACAAGTGCAATAACTCCAATCAAATATACTATCAATGCCCAACGTTCCCAAAAACGCTGAGGGAATTGAGCAAATAAAATCATTATAAAAAAGCCCGCGAGTATAAAGGTCAATTGTCTCCTCACGTAAAAAACACTTTGCCCTGTCGCGCTATAGATAATTAGAAGTCCCATTCCGCATAAAATTAGCAAAATTACAGCAAGCGTGTAATCCACTTTTATAGATCGACGCAGCTGAATGGTACCACCGGGTGTTTGTAATTGACGTACAAAGTCACTTTTGTACATTATTTATCTGCCTACAAGCATATTTTTTTCAACTTCGTTGAAATAAGAATCTAGAATAACACGAGCAATTGGCGCTGCAGTGGAGCTTCCGTGCTCGCCATTTTCTACAATTAAAGCTATCGCAATTTCTGGATCTTCCACTGGCGCAAAAGCGATGAACAAGGCGTGATCCCACTGAGTTTGGTCAATTTGTGTTTTATCATACTCCTCGTCTGCATCAATACTAATCACTTGCGCGGTGCCTGTCTTCCCAGCTATCGTGTAATTAAGATCTTTTCCGATTCGGTGGGCAGTGCCTTGCGGAGTGTGAACGACATTTTGCATTGCTTTGTGCATGTAGGTCCAGTATTCTGCTTGAATATCCACGGGCATCAGCGAAATACCATTATTTTTTATATTCACATCATTTTTTGAGTCAACAAGCTTTGGCACTACATGAGAACCGCGTGAGGCTATTCTCGCCGTCATCACAGCTAGTTGAAGTGGAGTAGTAAGCATGAAACCTTGTCCAATACTTACATTGATAGTATCACCATCGAACCAAGTTTCGCCGAGCGTGTGTTTTTTCCATAATTTTGAAGGCATGATCCCAGGTTGTTCGCCATGAAGATCTATTCCGGTGACTTGGCCAAGACCAAACATTGAGCTAAATGAAGCTAAAGTTTCTATACCAATATCTAAGCCCATATTGTAAAAGTAGACATCACAAGATTCGATTATTGCTTGCGCTAGATCAATACCATCTCCATGCCCACCCTTGTCTGAATTATGGTCACGCCAAGGGCGTTCAACTCCTTGTAAAATAAAAAAGCCGGGATCATCAATTACGTGTTCAGTGGTGATGTTCTTGTTTTGGAGCCCAATAAGACCAAACATTGGTTTGATTGTTGATCCTGGTGGATATTGTCCACGAATTGCACGATTAAACAATGGCTGATTTTTTGACTTTACTAATTCTGAGTAATCTGTCTGGCTTATCCCCAGGACGAATTTATTAGGGTCATAGCTGGGTGTACTTACCATCGCCAGTATTCCACCTGTTTTGATCTCGATGGCCACGAAAGCTGCACGCCTGTCTTGCAATACCTCCTGCGCTGTGCGTTGAAGGTTCGCGTCTAAGTATAACCTTAAATTGGCGCCTGGAATTGGGTCCTCTTTGCCGAGCGATCTCATCACGCGTCCGCGAGCATTAGTTTCAACATGCTCATGCCCCAACTTGCCCAAGAGAGCACTTTCATAGTATTTTTCGATTCCCAGCTTCCCTATAAAATCTGTTCCACGGTAAAGCGATGGATCTATATTTCGCATTTCTGATTCATTTATGCGGCCAACATAACCAATCACATGAGCAAAAAGTGGACCTTGTGGGTAATAGCGCTTAAGTTTCGCAAGAACCTCAGCTCCGTCTAATCTGAAGCTGTTGACAGCAAGAATACTACGTTCATTCTCACTAAGATTATACTTAAGAGGTATATTTTGGTAAGGCTTACGACGTTTGAGTCTCTCTCTAAATTGAGCGACGTCTTGCTTAGAAATATTAATTAGCTGTTGGAGGTCTTCAATGAGAACCTCTAAGTTATTGCTTCGCTCATTGACGATTGTGAGATTGAAAGTTGGCTGGTTATCTGCTAACAACTCACCATTGCGGTCAAAAATTAATCCTCGTGGTGGGCTCACAGGACGCATCAAAACTCGGTTGTTATCTGATTGTGTGACAAAATCTTGATGCCGATTGACTTGTAGATCGAAATAGCGCCCCAAGACTAAAATTCCCATCAAAACAGCGAGTATTGATGCAAAAAAGACCCGCCTTGAAAACAGCCGCTTCATTTCCGTATCGTCAACAAAAGCAGAATCTTCGTCCATTTTTATTCTTCTCTTCGGCCCCTGTGGTATGGTTGATGAGCATTAATGCTCCATGCTCTATATAGTTGCTCAAGGAGGATGACTCTTACTAATGAGTGCGGTAAGGTCATTTCAGATAAAGACCAACAAAACTGGGCTCGCCGGATATAGCGGGGACAAATTCCATCCGGTCCTCCAATTAAAAAGCAAATGCTCTTGCCACGGAGTTGCGAGTGTTTAAGAAACTCGGCAACTTCGTCGGTACTTATTTTGCTTCCCAAAACATCGAGCACGATAACACAATCGTCTGAATGAGTTTTTTTGAATAACGCCTCACTTTCCTTTTCTACTGCTTTGTTTATGACAGTAGTTTTAAGCCTTTTTTCTAAAGGCACTTCTATTAACTTCGGACGCATGTTGGCTGGAAGCCTGAGTTGATATTCGGCAAACCCTACTCCAATCCAGCTGGGCATTCGTGTTCCAACTGCTACAATATTTATTTGCATGATTGTTGCGACGATTTTGTTTTTTCCATATTTGGAACTATTTCTTTTTTGCAAATGTCACTGAAAGACCATAAGCGTTCTAAACTATAGAATTCGCGTATTGACTGCAACATTATATGAATTACAATGTCACCGTAGTCTATTAAAGCCCATTCACTAACATCTTCTCCCTCGATCCCGATTGGTATGATACCGCAGTGAGTTTTGACATCATTTATTACATGTCTACACGCGGCTTTTACCTGTCGGGTGGAAGAGCCTGTTGCAATAATCATCTCATCGAATATATTGCTACTCGATTGAACATCTAGTCGCGTAATGTGAAATACCTTGGCGTTTTCTAACGAACTTACAATTATTTTTTGAAGAGAGTTTTCCATACTAATTTTTCAGCTGTAGAGATTGTTTTCCTTGATGTACTTTTCTATGCTAGGAGCAACATAGTTTTTTATTTTAAAACGCTGTTTTATGAGTCTTCTGATTTCAGAGGATGAAATATCTTGAGGCTCAGAACTACAGAAATAAAAGACACCGAATGACATGCGTAAAAGTTTTTCCAACGAGTTGCAGTTATTTTTTCTAATCCAGTCAACCAGAATTTTTGTCTCAGGGAAGCTTGAATTCGGACGATCTACTACCACTATATTTGCATAATCCAGGATACTCTTCCATTCTTTCCACTCATGAAAAGTATTGAGAGCGTCCATGCCAATGCACATAAAGAGCGACCTTTTTGAACCAATTTGAGCCCTAATCAAACGTAAAGTATTTATGGTATAACTTGAAGTATTAGTATCCAATTCGTTTGTCTGAAGAGCAAGTTCTGGATGCTCTTTTATTGCAATTTTAAGCATTGCTAATCGATGTTGGTTGGACACAACTGGAGGTTGCTTATGACAGGGGCGACCACATGGAACCAGTCGAAACTCATTGACTCTTAGATGTTCGGAAAGATATTTGGCAATGCTAATGTGACCCAAATGTATTGGATCAAATGTGCCTCCTAAAAGCGCGAGAGACATTCTAACTACGAATGGTTCCGTCGCCGTAGACGACCCATTTTTGACAAGTAAGCCCTTGCAGACCGACTGGGCCTCTAGCATGGATTTTATCAGTTGAAATTCCTATCTCAGCTCCTAATCCGTATTCGAATCCATCTGCAAATCTAGTTGAGGCATTCACCATTACAGAACTTGAGTCGACTTCTTTGACAAATCGTTGTGCATTAGCGGTGTTTTCGGTAACGATACAGTCGGTATGACTAGAGCCGAATTTGTTTATGTGTTCGATAGCATCTGACAAACCGGCCACAACCTTAATCGATAATATTGGCGCCAAGTATTCCAAAGACCAATCTGCGTCAGTGGCGGCTTTTATTCCCTCGACAAAGTTTCGAGTTTCAGCGCACCCCCTAAGTTCGACATGCCTTTTTCTCATTTCTGAACAAAGCAAAGGCAAAATTCTTTTGGCCGCACTCTTCGAGATTAATAATGATTCGAGCGCATTACAGACTCCATAGCGACTGGTTTTGGCATTAACAGTTAACGCAATCGCCATTTCTAAATCGGCGTTATCGTCAATGTACATATGACAGTTTCCATCCAGATGTTTTATAATCGGAATACTACTTTCTTTAGTTACCTTCTCAATGAGTCCCTTGCCGCCGCGAGGTATTATTATGTCGATACAACTCGAAGGAGACAGTAATTCTGAAACAACTCTACGATCTGAAGTATCTACAATTTGTATAGAGGCGACTGGTAGGGAAGATCTGGATAAAGCGGTTTGAATACTTACACCGATTGAACGATTTGAGTTTATTGCCTCGCTTCCACCGCGAAGAATGCATGCATTACCTGCCTTGAGACATAAGCTGGCGGCGTCAATGGTCACATTGGGACGCGACTCGTAGATTATACCGATCACGCCTAGCGGCACACGCAGTTTTTTTAATTCAATTCCGCTGGGGCGTCTGCCCATATCAGTTTCCTCTCCGACTGGGTCGGTTAAACCAATAACCTGATGGAGCCCCTCAAGCATTTGATCGACCTGCTTGTGACCTAGTAAGAGACGTTCAATCATCGCAGGATCTAATCCGTGACTCTGAGCTTCTTTCAAATCTAATTCATTTGCTGAAATAATTAAATGTCGATCTGAGTCAAGTTGCTCTGCGATAAGCGCAAGTGTATTATCTTTGGCCTCAGAAGTTGCACGTGCTAATAGTTTTGATGCCTCAGTAGCCGCGCTACCCAACGTTTTTACATAATCTTGAATGATCATTGGATTTTTCGTATCAATAATTAAGTCGTAATTTTATACTTAATTTTGATGTGTTGTCTCCAATTGAATATTATGGAATTGCTCTGTTCGGGAAACCAGTCCTTTTGTACAGGGAAAATAATACACCATTGATTTTGTATTTTTATGGATGGAGATTATCGTGAAGCCTCTTCTGGATTTGTTAATGTCTCAGTCCGATTGGCTCGTGCTTACAGGGGCAGGAATAAGTGCACCCTCCGGAATCCCTACCTATCGAAATTCTGAGGGGAAATGGAAACGCAAATCTCCTGTTACATACCAAGAATTTCTTTCAAACGAAACTAGCAGGAGACAATTTTGGGCTCGGAATATAGCTGGATGGAAATTCATCGGTGCAGCCGAGCCTAATATTGCTCACTTGGCCCTAGTGAAATTGGAACAAATTGGCGTGATATCGGGACTAGTCACCCAAAATGTTGATGGTCTTCACGACAAGGCAGGTAGTAAAGTCGTTATTGATTTGCATGGACGAGCCGATACCGTTTTGTGTTTAGACTGCGGGGATTCGCAGTCAAGACAGAGGTTGCAAGATCTATTTAAAAAATACAACCCAAGTTTTTTCGATAGGGTTCAGGGCATAATGCCCAACGATGATGCCGATATCGATAATTTAGATTTTTCCTCTCTGATTATTCCGAGGTGCAGTCTTTGCGGGGGTCTATTGAAACCGGACGTGGTGTTTTTTGGTGATGTTGTTCCGCGTAGGAAACTAGATTTATGTATGGATATAATGAACCTGTCATCGGGATTGTTAGTGGTTGGCTCCTCTCTTCAAGTATTTTCTGGGTATCGTTTTTGTATTTGGGCTCGTAAGCAGGGTAAGCCAATTGCACTGCTGTGTAATGGCGATACTCGTGCAGATCACCTCGCTATTGAAAAACTAAGAGCTGATTGTGGTCCAGTTTTAAGGCACTGGATGCAACTTTTAAATACCCGCAACTCCTTGGATGAGATAGATAAATTAATCTAAGTGACGACTAATGATTTGAGTGAGTGCGTCCAAATGTAACGGATTTGCATTAAGGGCTGGTATGTAGTGAAACTCAGAGCCTCCTGCTCTGGTAAATATGTCTCTTGCTTCGACTTGAATCTCTTCCAAGGTTTCGAGGCAATCGGAGGAAAACCCTGGGCAAATGATGGCCACAGAGGAAATGCCTTGTGATGGCAGCATTTCTAATGTTTCGTCCGTGTAGGGCTGGAGCCAAGGTTCTCGGCCAAAACGAGATTGAAACGTAGTAAGTACATCGTCTTCTTTGAGTCCCACAAACTCACTGACAAGCCGCGTGGTTTGGTGGCAAAAACAATGGTATGGGTCGCCCTTTTCAAGATACTTTTGCGGTGTACCATGATATGAAAAAATTATTTTTTTTTGTCTTCCGTTTTCCTTGAAGTGAGTTTTAATAGTCTCACCTATGGCCATGATGTATTCTGATGACTGTTGATAACCGGCTATAAAGTGAAGCTCTGGAACCCACCGAGATTCCATCATGGTCTTCGCTACTGCATCAAATGTAGATCCTGTCGTTGCTGCGCAGTACTGGGGATACAGTGGTAATACAACTATGTTTCGAACATTAAGCTCGGTAAGTTCTGAGAGTGCAGATGAAATAGAAGGATTACCATACCGCATTCCAAGGCTGACTGGGATATGCCTTCCATACTTTGTTTGAAGACGTTTTCTAACTCCCTCAACTTGTGCGCTGCAATTCACAAGTAATGGTGCTCCTTCATTTGTCCAGACGCTTTTGTATAGTTTCGCAGATCGAGCCGGACGTAAAGGTAGTATGAAGAAATATAAAATTACGAACCAAATTAAACGTGGGACTTCAACGACCCTCGGATCGCTTAAAAACTCTTTCAAGTAGGCACGCAGTTGTGTCGTGCACGGCGCGTCTGGGGTGCCCAAATTGCACAGAAGAACGCCACTTTGGGGCGATTCCCCTTGGTGGTCATAACTTGTTTGGCCTAAATACTTCATGAAAGACAGTATACTCTTATTTACCTTGAACAATTTTGCTGAAAATATATTTTTTGAAAAATATCACAGGGCGTCAATAGTGCTATCATATTTTGATTACGCGATATCATCGTGTGAAGTTTTGTCGTCACGGTTATAATTATTTCTGTCTTGCTTCCTCCTTGGAGTTTCAATGAAATTGCAGCAATCAGATCGGCGTACGTTTGCCATTATTTCACATCCCGATGCTGGTAAAACTACGATTACCGAAAAAATGCTTTTGCTGGGGAATTTAATACAGATTGCAGGCACCGTAAAAGCACGAAAAAGTGATCGTCATGCTACATCTGATTGGATGGAAATGGAAAAGCAACGGGGTATTTCTGTTACATCGTCGGTGATGCAGTTCCCTTATGGTGATTGCGTGGTAAACCTCTTAGACACTCCGGGTCACCAAGATTTTTCAGAAGATACCTTTAGGACGCTCACGGCTGTGGATTCTTCTTTGATGGTAATTGATGGTTCGAAGGGTGTGGAGCAAAGAACGATAAAACTTATGGAGGTATGTCGGTTGCGTTCAACGCCGATTTTTACTTTTGTGAACAAAATGGACCGCGATATTCGAGATCCCATTGAGTTACTTGATGAGATTGAGTCGGTGCTCAGAATTAAAGCTGCACCAATCAATTGGCCAATTGGTATGGGGCGAGGTTTTCGTGGTGTATATAATTTTTATACCGACACTATACACGTGTATGCTCAAGGAGGAGGACGAACTCTAAAAGAGGGAGACAAGGTTCGAGATATACATTCAAACGCAGCTAAGGAGGTGTTAGGCGATTTCGCGGTTGATGTACTTGAGGAGTTAGAGCTCGTTCATGGAGCTACTCATCGATTTTGTCGTGATAAATTTTTCTGTGGTGAGCTAACGCCAGTATTCTTTGGGACAGCTCTCGGAAATTTTGGTGTGAGAGAAATGCTAGATGATTTTGTTAGGTGGGCTCCTGAACCTCAGCCGAGGATGACTTTGGTCCGAGAAGTTTCGCCCATGGAAGCCTCGTTTAGCGGGTTTGTCTTTAAAATACAAGCAAATATGGATTTAAAACATCGGGATAGGATTGCATTTTTGCGAGTATGTTCCGGACAGTATCGTCGTGGAATGAGGATGAAAAATGTAAGGACTGGTAAGGAAGTTAGGGTCTCCGATGCTTTCAGCTTCAAAGCTGGAGAGCGAGTTGCTCTCGAAGAGGCGCGGGCCGGTGATATTATAGGTTTACATAATCATGGCTCAATTCAGATTGGTGATACTTTTACCGAGGGAGAGAAACTAAAATTTGTGGGCATACCTTACTTCGCACCGGAACTTTTTAAATTAATTCGACTCAAAGACCCTATGAAGGCTAAGCAGTTACACAATGGTATCCGGCAGTTATCTGAGGAGGGTAGTACACAAGTTTTTTTTCCAATAAAAAATAATGACATAATTGTCGGAGCTATTGGTCAGTTACAGTTTGATGTTGTTGCTTTTCGGTTGAAAGCCGAGTATTCAGTAGAGGCGGTTTATGAGCATGTAAACGTCTACTCGGCGCGCTGGATAAACGGAGATCAACCGAAATTACTGGAACGTTTTAAGAGTAAAGCTAGGGATAATCTTGCTTTTGATGGTGGTGGGCATTTGACATACTTAGCACCCAGCAGGGTTAACCTGTCGTTAACTCAAGAGCGCTTCCCAGACATCGAGTTTGCAATTACTCGTGAACATTAGCTTTGTTCTGTGTGTGCAGCTTGGTGGCGGCCAAATAAAAGGCTTTAAAAAGAGAAGATAGCTATGTCCATCCCTCAACAGGTGCCCGAACAACTTCGATCAAGACGGGGTGTAATACCACGATGGATAGGTATTAGTGTCCTAAAATTGATGGGCTGGCGTGTTGAAGGGAAGATCCCTGATCTTGATCGCGGCCTACTAATTGGTGCGCCTCATACATCCAATTGGGATTTCGTAATAGCGATGGCCAGTATTTTAGCTATCAACTTAAAAATGTTTTGGCTTGCCAAACACACTATATTTGTGCCAGTAATTCGTATATTTTTTCATTGGTTGGGGGGAATTCCTACAAACCGAGATGAACCTAGAGCTGTAGTCGATCATGTTTTAAGTCTTGCAGAAAAAGAGGAGACTGTGGTAATCGGGATCACCCCCGAGGGGACGCGAAAAAAAGTAGTCAAATGGAAAACTGGTTTTTTGAGATTGGCCCGAAACTTGAGATGCCCCATCATTATGGTTGGCTTAAGTTTTTCCACCAAGAGAGTTATCATCGGGGACTTATTTTACCCCACGGGAAATAATGCTGCTGATCTCATTGCAATCAGAAAATATTATGAGCAGTTTGACGGTAGGCACCCTGATCAGTTTTGATAATTATTTAGTCGCTATATATTTGGAACTGATTTGATTGCGAGTTGGCTTTTAAGGGTTCAAAATAAGTGACCACTCTTTGTTTTTAAACGTAAAGGTTGTGTAATATGGCAGACACGGTATCACCTATTTATCGATTACTCGTTATCTTTGCCGCATGTACAATTATCGTGGGCGGTATGAAATTGGCTGATGAATTAATAGTGCCGTTCATTCTCTCGATCTTTATAGCAATGGTAGTTTCGCCCCTTGTTACGGTTCTCCGCGTGCGAGGAATTCCTCATGGAGTGTCTATTCTTTTAGTTGTTGGCTTAATGCTCTCTGCTGGCTTTTTATTTGGAGCGGTTATTGGATCGGCAATGGTCAACTTCCAAACGGATTTACCTGAATATTCTGCAAAACTTGCAGTTATTAGCTCAGATATTCAGGCTCGGCTGGCTGAATATGGCATTGTTATTAGCTCAGAGCAATGGCAGAGTAGTTTTGATCCAGGAGCCCTGATGCTGCTGGTGGCCAACATGCTTACTTCTTTTGGAAACGTTATGACGAATGGGGTGATGATATTGTTGACTGTTGTTTTTATTCTTGCTGAAAATATAGGATTTGCTGAAAAATTGAGTTTGGCGCGTGGCCCGAAGAGTTCCAGTGTCTGGCTGAAAACTTTCACAAGAAGTGTGAACAGCTATATGGCAATAAAAACTGTTATTAGCTTTATTACAGGCCTCTTAATTTTTTTATGGCTATCGTTCCTCGGGGTTGATTACGCCATTTTATGGGGATTATTGACTTTTTTGCTGAACTTTATACCCGCTGTGGGATCTGTCATTGCCTCATTACCCCCTGTGCTCTTGGCAATAGTTCAACTTGGTTGGATCTCAGCTGCACTCTCCCTTGTTGGTTTTATTTCGGTCAATATGCTCATGGGCAATCTTGTAGAGCCTAGATGGATGGGTCGTGGACTGAATCTATCGCCGTTGGTAGTTTTTGTCTCCTTGGTATTGTGGGGCTGGGTGCTTGGTCCTGTGGGGATGCTACTATCCATTCCTTTGACAATAATGGTTAAAATAGGTCTGGAGAGTCAGACTGAGACAAAGTGGATTGGTAGTATGCTCGGTTCTGTTGCAAGTGATTCGAACTAAGTCCGACCCTATTGCACCTCACTAAGAGTTTCTTCAATTTATTGTTGATAATTAGATGGCTAATTCCGTTACTTTTTGTACGATATCTTGTGCGGCTGTTTTAGGCCTTACATTGTTGTCTATAAAAGCGATTTTACCCTCTTTATCTATGTAAAAAGTCACCCTCTTACTTGCCATTCCAAGAAAGAGAACATCATATTTTTCTGAGACTTGCTTTTTTGGGTCACTTAATATTGGGAATTGAGCATCTAATGCTTTGGCGAACTTTACTACTCGTTTTATACTATCAGTGCTTGCCATGAAGTACGTAATTCCCATCTCCTCTAACAAGTGCCCATATTCAGCGAATGATTTGCACTCCAGCGTGCAGCCTGGCGAAAAAGCTCTCGGGAACCAAGCGAGTACCACACTTTTGTTACCAATGTAATCGCTGAGTGTGTAGGAGTTGCCGTCAGAACTTTGTAATGTGAAATCTGGTGCTATATCCCCGGGTTCAAGCGCATCAGTCGACAGGGGGGTGAGTACAAAAATAATAATAGTGAGAAGTGCGGATGTCGCTTTTAAGATCATGCTGCCTCCATATGAGATTACGTTTACCGTGGTTTGTGAATTTATTTCTGCCTTTACTTTTACTCTTGGTTAAAAAATTACGATTACTCTTGTGTTAAAGTGTAGAAGACTGAATATCTCATTTATGAAGTTGAGGTCGCATTGTATTACGTGGTTTTTTCCTGGAAGCAAAAGTTGTGGGCCTTGGCTAAATTTTATATTCTGTTGAAGTTCAGAGCGAATATCCTAGTTGAGCAAAGAAGACCCTTCCCAAAGGACTATGTTGTTTTGAGTCATAACTGAAATTGCCTCCGTCGTTCACCCGGGGTGGAAGTTCGTCAAGTAAGTTTTTGACTCCAAAACTTACCGATATTTTTCCCTTTTCAGAGACATTCGTGAAGTAAAAAGAATATTTAGCGTCAATGCTAGTATATGCGTCGATATGTTCATCTATGTTTTTGTAACTGCTTACGCGATATACATTGAGATTTGCGCTTCTTTTACTCCCCGTCCAGAGAAGATTCGCGCTAGTTTTTGTCTTTGGGAGCGAACGAGCAAAGTTCGATCGGTTTAGCTCGCCCGCTGCGTCAATCAAATTCCCATTAGGTAATAAGATTTCATAATTCATAAGATGCGTACTATCAAACCTTAGTAAGAGGTTATCTTTTAGTTTCCATTTCATCGCTAAATCCACTCCACTAACGTCTACTTGCGACGCATTAAAGTAATCAACGATTACCCCCGAAAGATTGCCACTCGAACTTCTTATGATCGCTGAGTCATTGGGATTAGAATTTACTTTACTTTGAGCATTTTCAACTGTGATCAGATCGTTATAGGCAACCATCCAGTAATCAAGTCGTATATCCAACAACCTGCTGGGTTGAATATGAAGTCCAAGGTTGAGGTTATCTGACTCTTCTGAGACAAGACTATCCGAGCCAGACTGCAGAATTCTGACAAAGGTAGGACTGCCTTTATCAGACCCATCAGGATTTTTGTCTTGTATTCGCTCGAGTTGCACTTGTCTAGCATGCACTTGCGCCAGCGAAGGTTGACGGAATGCAGTACTAGCGGAGGCTCTTAAAAAAAGTTTAGGGTTGATCTTCCAATTCAAAGCCACCTTAGGATCTAAAGAAGTGGCGCTATCAAGATTTTCATATCGTAGAGCTACAGAAATTTGAAAATCCTTTGTAAATGGTAGTTGAGTTTCAATAAAAGCTGCATGGTCGACACGTGATTGGTCCATCTCGGAAACACCTCCTAGGAATATGAGGTCAACAGGTATTGGATCACCTTTTGAGTTAAACTTGATCTGGTAAAGATCATCAGCCCTTGTAATAAAGGTTTCCTTCCGGATGTGTAAGCCCGCTGCTAAGCCTATATTTAGCCCAGAATCTATGGAATATATGTCGCCGCTTGCTATTCCATCAAATACGGTGAGCTTCGAAGTTCGTTCTACTTCAGTTTCATAGGCAAGGTAATCATAGAGCGTTTGACTATTGTTTTCTGGGATGAAGGGATCATAATACTCATTAGCACTAGGCCCGCCATAGCCACCAAATGCGTCTTTTAGTCGCGATGAAATTGTATCGGGTTGAGTGGCCGTATATGTATTTTGGCTATGAGTTAAAGTAGTTTCCCAAGCCCAATTTTCATCCCAGTACCCCTCCAGTCCCACGGACGCTCTTGCGGTTGCGTTGGCTCGTGGGGCATTGGGAGATGGGTAACCGAAAGCAAAAGGTCTCCCCAACCAAGTTAACGGTATTTTTAAAGGATTGCTTGGATGTGTTGCTGGGATCGAGGGAAATGTTAAGTCGGGATAGCTAGGTGATTGTGGATTTTCAGTTACCTTATTATTGCTATAACCCAAATCTGTGAAGAATTTAGAACCATTTGAAAAGTTGTGTGTCAGATTTGTAAAGAATTGTAAGCGAGTTTCTGCCGCAACTAAGTTGAATCTTGGACCATAAAAAAAACGGCAAGTAGACGAACTCAAGATAGCCTCGGTGTACTCCTCACACTGCGCATTAGGTATGTAGTCTCCCGAAGCATAGTCCCCAGCGTAAGGACCCGATGATACAGAAGCATTTGAACTCGCAATAAATGTGCTCCCAAGTCCACTGATGGCGTTGTCGATTAATGTGGGCCTTGATGAGCCTCGTAATGCCGATCTTTGGAGATAGTGGGTGACTAAAGTAACTGACGTATCACCGAATTGTTTACCCCAAAGGATACCTATGTTTTTATCGCTTTGATCACCATTTTGAACGCGTTGGTAACCGCTGGTAACCTCAAAGCCATCAAAGTTAGTGCGCAGGATGAAGTTAACAACCCCTGCAATCGCATCTGATCCATAAGTAGACGCTGCTCCTTCTTTCAAGACCTCAACGCGCTCAATCGCATTTATTGGAATACTACTTGTATCCACGAATACACTTCCATCATTAGCGAGTGCGCCAGAAACTGTTTGACGTCTTCCATTGAACAGAACAAGTGTTGAACTAAGTCCGAGGCCTCGTAAGTTAACATTTTCCGTACCTTGCGAGAAACCTTGTGTAAGAGAATCAGATCTATTTTCTGCACCAGAACTTACTGTTAGGTTATTAATAACGTCAGACACTGAGGTGGCGGCGAGGCCTTCAATATAATTTTGCTGGAGGATAGTTAAAGGAATTGTTCCATTTCGCTTTAAACCTTTGATATGAGTTCCTGTCACATAGACCTCTTCGATTATTCTATTTTGCATGGTTTCTGCAAAGATGGCTGATGAACTTAAAAGAAACCAAAGCCCGATGATATATTGAGATAAAAGTTTTTTATGTACTCTTAAAGCTTCTGACCAATGTACTAAATTCATATTTGTCTTTGTCCTAAAAGTATGTCAAGGATGATAAATTGAGGATTAATGTTTAGGGCGATGATAATAAGTGGAACCATGAAGATGTCAACTTATAATAGTACATCAGGTTTACAAGTTGCAAAGCTCTATATTTTTTCAGCCCCGATATGGTTGGAATATAATTTTTTTACTTAATCCAATTCCGTCGAATGCAGTGCTTGCAGTTGATCGTGCAACTTAATGATTATCGCAGGAGTCTCGTTTTTTTAATAATCAACGGCAAATGTTGTAAATGATTCTGAAAATTTAAAAATAGACGCTGATTCTGTCCGGCTATATATGATAAATATTCACTGATCCTATGATGCAAGCGTATAATCTGAGTTTGAGAATTAACCTTTAAATTTGTTGTTTTCCCAAGAAAACCATAAAGAAGATATTAAATGTATACATTGGATTTTGATGCGGTAATCATTGGTGGCGGTATGACTGGGCTTGCTATGGCTGGCCAGCTTGGTGGACTTGGATTAAAGACCGCCATCGTTGAAAAACAAATTCCGGAGCCCTATCATCCCACTCAGAATTTTGATCTAAGAGTCTCTGCTTTAAGCCCTCAGTCGGTTAAAATGCTGGAAAAAATCGGTGCTTGGGAGCACATAGAAAATATGCGTTTTTGCCCATATCGTCAAATGCGCGTTTGGGAAATGAGGGGATTCGGGGATGTAACATTTGAGGCAGCGAGTATCGGCGAACCTTGCTTGGGGTACATTGTAGAAAATCGAATCATACAGCTTGCCCTCAGAGAGTCTATTGTCAAAATGGAAGAAGTTGACATTTTGAGTCCGGCAACTTGCCTCGCATTCGATAGAAATGGATCAGGCATTTCGGTAACGCTTCAAGATCAAAGGGTTTTAAATTGCCGACTACTTATTGGTGCTGATGGAGCAAATTCGGAAGTGAGAGATTCCTTTGGGATTACAATACAAATGGACACATATAATCAATCGTGTTTGGTAGCATCAGTGATTACTGATCATCCTCAGCAAGAGATAACTTGGCAGCGCTTCACCAGCTCCGGCCCACAAGCATTTTTACCTTTACCTGGTCATCATGCATCACTGGTTTGGTATGATCAGCGGGAAATAATAGACAGTTTAATAAAACTTGATCTCCCTAAATTGGGAGAAAAATTTCAAGAGAATTTTCCGGGGGAGCTAGGACTTGTCAAAGTGCACTCGAGAGGTAGTTTTGATTTATTTAAGCAACATGCAAAAAATTATGTGCAGAGTCGACTTGCACTCATTGGAGATGCTGCCCACACAATCAATCCTCTTGCCGGTCAAGGTGTAAATTTAGGATTTCAAGATACTCAGTGCCTAAGCCAAACTATTAGCAAGGCCCTGCAACAGGGAACTGATTGGTCCTCTTATAGAGTTTTGCTGGAGTATCAGAGAAACCGAAGGTGGGTCAACGAGTTGATGTTGCGGGCAGTGGACGGTTTCTATTATGGCTTCAGTAACGATATTGCGCCATTGAAATGGGTTCGAAATGCGATATTGACGGGTGCAAAAAATCCCTATATCAATCGAAGCGTTATGCGCTATGCCATGGGGCTCTAATTGCTTTTATTTGGTGCGTATTAAATATTCAAAAGTTTTGTAGGTCATCGAAACAGAAATTCGCTTAGGTGGGAGATTTTTTTTGTTTTTGCACAACCAAACATGTGTAATATATTCTTTTGTATGTTCTCACGCGGTTCGCGTGCCGACAAGCGAAGATAAAATTGTTTTAAAATGATTAAATTTAGACCGTCGAGAAAGTTGTTTTAGTTTTCAAAAGGGAAAAGCGTGAAAAATCAATACATCCTTTTAAGGGTGCCTTTAGCCCCTTGCATTTTTGTGATTTCTTAGGCCTATTTAAATCCGTTAAAGTATTTTATTGATTCTAGCCACACATATCGTTCTTTTGAGGCAGATCACTTGGGAAGATTCTCGGTGTGGCTAGGCAAAATAAATTCATCCTAAGGCCTTATCGTGCTTGACTAGACTGCCTAGACGGGCTTTTTGGATGTACGATGGATATGTTAATCATAGATTTTGGGTACAAGGGAATGAACGACCAAGTGCTTAATGAAGAAATGTTAGAGGTTGAAAATTTCTCATATCCTCTTACACGGGTCAGTAAGCAAGATTTGTCGGGGGTAAGCCGACTGAAATGATCGGTGAGCTTACTTTGTGAGGTATCACCAAGCTGCTTGTACTGCAAATAAACCAGTTCAAGTGCATGATTCATCCCAGGAAAAAAAGATAGGTTTGCGGAGCAGACGCTTTTGCAAAGTTTATGCGTGACAATTTTGGGATAGACTATTCTAGAGAATACGGGTTTAAGATGAGCATAAATCTTAAAATGAGCGTGGAGGCATTGCTGGAATATGACTTGTATTAAACCTACGTCCTTATTTCAGTATGTCTAACTATAATTTGGTAGCTTCAGTCTTCGCTCTTAATCTCCTTTTATATAATGGCCGTTAATAGTATTAGGTTTGCTGATCAGAATCTGTACCGTATTTTCATTTGTATTCCCTCATTCTCTCGGTCCACAAATCCTCGGTTCAAGAGTCTTCCCAAACTTTCGTCTGCAAATGAGCTTGTATAATTAGCACCTCTACTGAAAACGATAAAAATTTCAGATAATGGGGCGATCTTATATTTATATCTTAATTGGATGCCACTGTTGCTCTTACTAAAGTCTGTCGGGCTATTTGAGGAAACAAAAAGATTTCCAATTGTATTTATATCAAAACTTTCGATTGCATCTGCAGAGATGCTGGTCCATTGTAATTTAAACCTTAACTCTTGATTTTCGCTGGGGTACCAGTCAAACCTAATTTTGGTGATATATTTGGAGGTTTCGTAGGTGCTCAATATTTGGTTTCCCGAATCCCAAATCAATTCACTATCAGTGAACTCGTATGTTAACCCTGCTGTCAACTGTATGGTTTCAGATAGGAATATGTGGGGATCATATGAGACCGATTTTGTGAGACCATCGATCTTGTTGTGTGATATGGATAACCCTCCATCATGAAATATTGACCTTCCTTTTAAACCGCTAAAAGATAGTCCGCCTCCTATATTTTCAGGCTGTTTGAAAATGCCGTTACCGCGGGTCTCCAAGTCGTTCCAACTTGCAAGGTTAGCCCAAATTTGTGAAGAGATTCTTCTTGTAGATAGAAAATTCCATGATTTTTTTAAGTAGAACCTTTGTAGAAGTTTTTGGCCATTTAAATTTTCCTCATACGCAAATGAAAAGCGGGTTTCTGTTGATGAAAGTTTCGTTTTCTCTCCAAAACGAGTTTTCTCGTAACTAGTTGACCCAAAAATGCTAAAGTAATTATTCCGAAGCATAAAACCCATATCATTCATATTGAAATCTTTCCCATAATGCACTGCGGTGATTTCATATTCCCAATTCTTGTCAGGAGCATAAATCCAGTCAAGCCAACCTGCGTAATCGGTAATTCGAGCAGTTATTTTTGGATCTTGGCTTCTTAAGTCACTTCGCATTAATGCGCCACGAAGTCGGGAAGTCTTATTGGGTCTTAATTCGAAGTCATAGTTGTCAACTCGCGCAGTGCGATATTCGTCGCGCATATCTGCATATGTGAGTTGATGACCGAATGAAAGCCGCCCTAAAGTATTCTTAATTTTCGTTGAGAAAAATCGATTACCGAAAATTGCCCCGTCACTTCCCTCTTGCACAGCAAAAATACCCAGTCCCATTTGATCTGACTGATGTATTGCTTTTAAGGCATATTTGATGTGTATGGGATAACCATTATCGTCTTGACCGGCACCCAATCGGCGGGTGTGTAAAATCGACTCTCGTGTCCATCCTCTGGTTGGTATTGAGTTGGTAAATATGGTTTGGTTGTTGGTAAAGAATAACCTCTTCTCTCCAACGAATGTCTCTAGTGCTGAAAAATTAATCACTAAATCGTCGCTTTCAACCTGACCAAAGTCCGGTTTCAATGCACCTATTACCTGAGTACCTAAAATTGGGCTCCAAGTAAAATCAGCACCCACTGAGGTCTCATTTTCCGGGGTTGTGGTATCTATAGAAAAAATTTTATGTTTTAACGCAAAGTATGGTGAAAAATTAAAAATTTTTTTTTGTTTTGGTACCACCTCTATGGGAACCCAGTCTTCGATGAACGAGGGTTTACTGTAATGTGTGCTAGGAAAAGCGAATCGCAAGTTCTTGCTGTGGACTAATCTTGCGAACATAAATGTTATATTTCTTTTCCCACTTTTTTTGGATATTGGAGCTATTGACCAAGGAATATGCATTTCGGTATACCAATATTGATCGTCAGCACTAGTCGCTGATGTCCATATACCATCCCACGAGGAAGAAAACTTGCCAGGACTCAATATCCCGTCTCTTTGCCCGTTGGCAGAGCTCACAATAAAGCTGTACCCCACATTGGAGCCCTCATCAAAGCCTATGTAAACCTGATTTGAGTCGGTGGAGTTATAAATCGATTTCATATCACGTGCATATATTCTCTCTGTTCGGTCTGATAGTTTTGGTTGGTAGTTTTTAAAACCAATGTAGATACCTTTTTCGTTTGTGGCAACGAGTGCGATAGTTTTATATTCGGCAGCGTCAAGGGTCAGTGGGGAAATTGTCACAAACTTCTCAAACTTTCTGGCGTCATTCCATTCTTGCTCATTAAGAACACCGTCAATTATTATTTCTCCCGCAGCTGGCCAGTGGATTGAGGCCAAAAGGGAGTAGAGCAGAACCCTTTTTAAGAATGTATAAGAACTTTGATTTAAACGTAACATTAGTTAATTTCGATTATTGTCCAACAGCATAAAAAGTTTATTAGACATTATTCTTTAAACAGATCGAATCAGATCCGCATGGGAACAAGATAAACCTTTTTTCAGGGTCAACTGAATGATCGTCGTCGAAGGTTTGATCATGTTATTGCTGTTCTCCTTTTAAAATGGTGTTCTGGGTGCAGGCCAGTTGCAAACGTTTGCAATGTATTTAGGACTTTTGAGCGCATAAACAAGGAGAATAATATTTATTAGATGTTGGATCATGTAAGTTTAAGATGCTTTTTTAAAAAAGCAATAAACCCATGAAGCACCATTAAATAACCCGCCATTTAATGAGAAATAAGCGGTCTTTTCCTTGGTGAATAATGATAATAGTAAGGAGAATGTAGGAATTTTCATGTATAAAGATGGTACTGTGGCTTCAGACAACCATGCCATATTCAGAATATTAAAGGGATAGTTTTCGGTGTCTATGATTTTAAGGAGTATCAGCTGTGTTGATACGCTACTTCGAACCATCTTTGTGGGTTATAAGAGATCAATAAGAGGATTTATTTCACTAGACTATTATTTTTTACTTGAGAAGGTGTGATGAAAATTATTTTTGCTTTTCTAATTTTGGGAATGATTGGATTTTACTCGGGGTACTTGTGGATAGTGAGCCTCTGTGCATTTGGGTGTGTTTTCGCAGTTATCCACCTAAATGATAAAAGGAGGGCAAGATTGCAAGAAGAGAAAGATTTCGGAGATGTTGAATAGTGAGCTTGGGTGGCTTCATGTGTCCAAGGGAGCGATATTTCACCTAATGAATATTCTTCCTAATAGTAACCCATAACGTAACAGCCACGAGCTTGAGCCCAATGATAGATACAGTGTCTGTTCATAATGTATTCTTAAAGCTCATACAAGTAGGATCAGACTCCACTACTTTACACACTATTCAAGCGATATTTATTTAAAAAAATTAAACACGAAGGATAGAATAATACTTATTACGATACATGTCACAATAGGGAATGCAAATGAGGAATTTCCCGACTGGATGAAGATATCCCCTGGCAGCTGACCAAACGGTATTTTTTTTATGTGAGGATAGACAAAACCAACCAATATAAGGATGATGCCGGAAATGATTAGGATTTGCTGCACAGGTTGCTCCAAATATTTTTTAAAAATCTTTTGATTGGGTGTCAGTATTCTTAGTTCCTGTGGGGTGCGCTGTCCCATTAATTATTAGTTTGGGTGACACTCCGATACCGATTAACTTCGGTCGTGATTTAAGGTAGTTTCGCACCGGATCAATAGATTCGATTGCGTGAAGCAGCTCTGTTATTCTTGGAAACTTTAAAAAAATATCCTGATAAAGTGTTCGCGCGAGATCGAGGTGATGATAAGCAAAAAAATCACATGCTTTTGGCTCGCTATCAAAGAAAAAAGGATTGGTTGTTGAAGCCAGAGCATGATCCAGATTTTCAATTTTCTTTATTAGGTTGGGTAGCAAAGAAGTTTTTTTTGTTGAGAAATCCTCTCCAACTGCAAAATTTAAAATTGGATTAAGGGGTAAAAATAAATCATGTGCACCCAACATAACAGCATGCATTTTTGCGGTAGTTATGGGGTTGGTATGATTCAGACCGGCAAGTTGTTCAATGTATCCCATGATCGCAATGCTTTGTGAGATCTGATGAGTATCATCTACAACCAGCAGGGGCAGTTGCTTGAATGGTAAGGTTGGTTTTACATGTTCCCAGTCTTTTTTGAAGTACTCCCAAGACATCTGATAATCATACTTGATTCCGGCGTAGTGCATTAGCATCTGGGGAGCTTCTGCAAGAGCTCTCATTTTAAAGTAGATAAGTTTGAGCGCCATGTACAACCTCTGTGGGTCATAGAACCGTTATGATACATTTCCTTTAGTTTACTTAAATTTAAAGAAAAATGGATCTACTATCTGATATTCGGAAACGCTTTCTTTTGCTAAGTGTGTGTAGTCGCAATATGTAGCGTCTAGAATATCCCAACAAGTTATGCTCTAGCTGAAGTAATCAGTAACAAACAAATGAGGCAGATGAGCACTCAGATAGGATGAAAACTGTCAAACTTTCATACATTTTTTTGTATTGAAAAACGTAAAGTCACATTTGCAAACAATTTATTTATTTCCTTGATTGTGCACCCAGTGTATTTTTCATTTTTATGTCAGAGGCGGCTATAAGAAAAAGTTCCACCATAACGCTTGTCCTTCACGAAAAGAACTTGGAACTTCACCAAATATATTTTGAGGTAGCGTCGTATCACAAAAAGGAAAAGCAACACCAAATTGGTAAGTGAGGACCGAGAATAGTTATTCACAAAGGGCACTCCATAGAGTCTAGAGCAGTGTCAAGGCTTAGCAGCGTGGAGACAGCAAAACGTTATTATAAAAGTGATGATTATCAGACAGTACTAAAAATTTCAGTTCCTAAAATACAAGTTGTCATTGAGAGGAATACTTGTGTTTTTGAAGAGACCTAAACATATCCTTTTTAATATTTTCTTAATATAAAAAGTAAAAGATAGCACTCATGATATGTAAACGGCAATGTAGACAATTGTGACAATTTTTTTATTATCTAGGTTTTGGCAATGGATGTTCACCCGAGGGATTTGTGTTGTAAAGGACCTTTTAAAATGCTCTCCCAAAAGTATCTTATCTGCTAAAGTTACGTTGATCATTTTTCCACACCACGTATTATGTTTAATTTCTGGTCACATATTGTTTGTGGTGGGTTATCAGTTCGTCAAAAATATCACTGGTATGGTTTATCTAAAAATTAGAATACAAGAAAACCAGTCACACATATTACTCGCCCTATAGTATCACAATATTAAACTTATTCTTTTTACATGAAAAACCAGTATCTCTTTTTATATAGTTTCTTCATCAAATTAACGGTTTTCAGGGAGAAACGAAATGATAAAGTCTAACGGAGCAACTTTGGTAGCAATTATATTCTGCACATCACTACTGGGTGCCTGCGCAACTTCGCCGGCAAATGAGACCGCGGCAAAGCCATCTGTAAATCGTTTTGATAATGAAGACGTGCAAAGCTTCTTCGAGGGACTCTCAATTGGTGACTCAGCGCTCATTACGACTTCAGATGGTATCACCCACAACGTAGTTATCTCCGAGATCTCAGACACGGTACTCGTAGGAAGCCTCCCATCTATTTCCGAGATGTCAGACACGGCACTCGGGGGAAGCTTTCCAAAAGTAGCGTCGAGTTCTAGTAGAGGTAAATTGACTGAATATGGCAAACAAAAAACAGAAAAACTGAGAAGTCAGACGTTAAGAAGTGAAACTGTAAGGTTAAATATTGTAGATATCAAAGATGTTGAAATTACGAGCAAAATTAAAAAAGTGGAACTCGATGAAGAGCAAAGCGACGTCGAAGCACTCAAAAAAGCTGGTCAAGTGGCTGGTGCTGCGGTTGGAGCTACAGCGGCCATTGGGGTACTTGTTGCCGGTGTTGCTGTAGTGACTTTCATTTTACCAATGTTACTTTTCGCTGCGTAGAGTGTTGAATTCTTATGATGAAGAATCGAGTATTAAACTGAATTCCTATAATTTTCCTTCTGCTGGGAGTTGTGATGATATACACAATAATGTCTCAAATTGAAAATCAACATTATGTGAGAGATGTACGTCTTTGGTTAGCCTTGGTATACACCTCGATAGTCGTTGGGTGCTTCTATTTATATAGAAAAAATTCCGCGGCACTTTTTAATCGATTAAAGTTCAAAGGCACAAATCACCCTCAATCAGACACAAGCTCAACAATAGTACTTCTGGCCACGATTATGTTTTGTGTTCTGATCGGCCCTTTAGACAGAATGATATTTCAGTGCAGTGCTTCTCCGGGAGCGATGTTGAAGTTGCTAGGCCTTCTAATGATCCTGATTGGAATGACTTTAAATTTCCGAACTTTGGCAGAAAACCAGTTTGCTGCGCCTACCGTCCAATTTCAGGAGGGAGCGAGTCATACTCTTATCAACACTGGACCCTACAAATTAGTGAGACATCCGATGTATCTTGGCTCACTAGTATTAATTCTCGGATCAATGATATGGCTCGGTAGTTATTTATCCATTTTTGCCGGAGGTTTATGTGCTCTTGCTGCTTATTCAAATCGCATTAAGGTAGAGGAGAATTTTCTCCTGAAAGTGCTCCCTGACTACGCTGTCTACATGGAAAGTGTACCAAGAAAACTTATTCCGGGTATTGTTAGAGTTTGTGATTTATCAAGAAGATATTAGTTACAGACCGATATAGTTTAGTAATCCTCATTTTTCTCTATTTTTTACATACATCCCAGTGTGCATATAGCGCCAGTAATAGGATAGTAATTTGGCTCTTAATATATAAGCATTTATGCGTCAGACTTTTTTATAAATATTATTGCCTTTTTTCCTATTGTTTCTCCGTCATAATAATTCGGTCAGTGTAGAAACATAGTTATGAGTGACTGGCACAGAAATCTTACATCTGGAACACCATCACTTTTAATTTTGCTAACTAAATCGTGAGCTTGAGATATTTGATAATAATTGTGGTTGGATATTTGAAACGGGCTATTATCAATTTATTGCCGCGCATTAAAACCAAAGAAATCCCTCCCTAAGCACAGCCAAGATTAAGGGAGGTCATTCATATGGAGAAAACGGATCGACGTCGCGTCGATCAATGCTAACCTTTCAAATATCCAAGGGGGATATTTCTTACGACTTTCGATGTTACCAACTATCCGTGATGAAGGAAAGAGACGTGATGGCGGCTGAGAAGGTGTCAGCAAAAAATAATAAGCATATGAAGAAGTACAGAATTGCGACGGTGACCAATAATCCTGATACGATCCATTTGGCTAGACTATTCTTGTACTCATTCAGTGGCATTGTCAAAATACTCGAGGCGACTTGAAAGGGAACCCTGATTAAAAATAAACTTAAAAAGAAGCTTAAAAAGCAGCATAGAAATACAAAAAAATGAGTAATGTCAGTTTCTACGCTTATACTGTTCTCGGAAGACAATATTGTAGTTCTGAGTATCACGCATACTAAAAAGACTACGAATGCCATAAAGCGATTCTTTTCAATTTGTGTTTTTATTTGCTCTTTCATGTGATAGGTTACGCTTCTCTTAGCTCAACGTATTATTTTATGGCCTTTAATTAGGGAACCTATTCTCTCCATCTATTTGTAAGTATATTAATCGATACAATATGCTTTTTTGCGCGGCACAAAAACGTAGAAATCGCTGCAGGACAAGCGAGCGTATATATGATTATTTTAAATAAAAAGGCTTTCATGAAAGTGATAAAAGACTCAAAGTATTTGACTGCGGTAACACGCGGTGGTGTGGGGTTGTTTATATTTTTCGCCATAAAAGGTGTAATTTACATGCTGCTTATTGTAATTGGATACTTTTTCATTAGCTGACGACGAATAAAAACATTATACGATTCAGCTCGGTCTGCGTCGTTTTTCGATAATACATAAACCCCGAGTTGTTGCTTATTAAGACCATGTGAGAACTAGATTTAATGAAAGACTTTGATTATCAAGACGTAGTTTGGTGGCAAGTAGCGAACAATCATCCTGAGGCGATGCTGGTTCTTGGGCTTCTTGTGCTCGGCGTTGTAGCGGTACTTACGGCTAACAGAAAATGAAATCAGTGCTGACGTTGCTCGTTCGAGAGGCTATATTTCCTATATTTCCACGGCGGGATATTCCTGTTCAGTGACCAAATACCGAAACCTTTAATCTGCGCTTTTTGCAAGAGTTTCCAGTATGTTAGATTTTTATTGTACTTTTTGTTTATCCAAGCTAATCCGTTAGCGGTCAATTCCAAATTTACGTTTCTGTCGTCTGCATATAAAGTCGCTAACGATTCCTCGAAGTAAATTGTGCTGTGTTGGAATACTGCCTTCACCTCTTTACCGATCAATAATCCCTCAAAAGCCAATACAGCCGCCCTGCCACCTCGTTGGGTGTATTCTGGCATTTCGATATGATTCAACCTTAATATGAAAAAAGGCTCCTTGTTTAATTCTTTTTTTTCTTCTAAAAACTCCTTTGGGAGTTCAGCCAATAAAGAGTTACCGGTAATTACTTTGAGAACCTTGATATTGAAAGCGTGTCTAGGTGGACTTTCATGACATTGAACCCATGGTCTATTGATAAGGTAGTTTTCGCTGTCATCTTTTTTATAAAAGCCCAGAATCCTTGCAATTATTAAAAACGCTATAAGGATAAGAATAAACCAATCCATCTCCGTTCCTTGGTTCTGTGGATACCTAAAAATCTATTGATAAATGTTTTCTCAATAATTACATTCCATTTTTAAAGCGTTTGGTTGAAAAAATTTCTGCATTTCGAATTCGCTCGAATGCATCGACGTACTCAATAAGCAAGTCAACGCAAAAGACCAATCTTTCCATTAATAAATTATGATTCCCGTTATTTAAGGCACTGTTTTCATTAAGAACTGACTCTACATTTCGCACTATCAAATGCTCGGGTAAATAACAGATACGACTGTTTTTATAGCTGCTAGCCCGAAGTTCACTGATTGGATAGGCTCCACCAATACTGGATGAGACTGATGTTAGTAGCGCAGGTTTATGGGCCAATTCACCCCCACTAAAGTGAAGGAAGAAGTTTTTCAAAGCAGCAGGAACCATCCCATGCCATTCGGGGCAGACAATTACAAATCCGGAAGCGGCCGCAATTTTATTTTTTAACTCTGTTAAATCAACTTGCGATATCTGCCCCTGAGCTTCATCCATACCCCAAAGCGGTAGTGGCTTTGATGCTAAGTCAAGAATTGATACATCACTAACGGAGCCACGCTCCATTAATGACGCCCTAAAGACCTTCGAAACTTTCAGGCTTTGTGAGCCTAGCCTATGGCTACCGGAAACTACAACGATTTGTTTCACGAAATCCTCCATTTGATAGTTTGTGAGCTGGATACCAACCGAGCACTTAATTGTTTTGGTTCTGCAGAAGCTAAAACTAATACGTATTAGGTAATGGAAAGGGCATACTTTTATTAATTAACAGTAAAATTTTTTTGTTTGGGCTTTTTAAGCTTATTATTATTCGTTGTTAGAGCCATTACTACTCAAAATGTAGATACAAAAATAAACAGTTTTGAGATGATGAGCAAAATTTAAGCTCAGAATTTTGTTGACATCTTCATCAGCAGAAGTCGCATTACTTTTATTACTCCACCAAATCTGTTTGAGTTGGGTATTGGGTTGAGCTTTAATTATCATCGACTGGTTTTGAAATGTTGAATTCAAATAGCAGTGACACTTGGGTGTCGAGTTATCTGGAGCAATAAATTGGTGGGTGGGCTCATTTGAAGGTTTTCTCCTACGTTAAATATCGGCATACATTTCAAAATGTCAAGACATGCAGTGTAAAAGATGTCAATTTTTAGCCTCTTATAATACCAAGACCTTTTGTTTGCGCCTGAGTCTAAAAGAAACATGATTGTTCTTAAGCACTCTAGAATTTAGGAATTAAAGTCTTGTATAATATACCCCCTATGGGTATACGAATATTAGCCTTTGCGTTTTTTTTCAATCTGTAAATCTAGAATCGAGACCTATCTCTTATCCTGGTGGGTCAACGATCATGGGATTTTCTAATCATTTAAAGGAATCTATATACTATCACTACTCCCCCTCATACAAATATTCCGTCGGGGTCGAAAACCTAAAGAACAAGTACTATAAAACAAACCTTTCTTATCTGAGGTTGACGTATCTTTTGAAACGCACAAATACCAAAAATTCTCAGCTTAATATTTATTTTCAATCTGGGATAAGATTTGACAAATTTCATGATAGTTTCTTTGGGTTACGCGGAGATTGGGAGACAAGAAGGTGGTATGTGGATTTTAATTATAAAGAGCTAGAGACGAACAATCTGACTAATACCAATCAATATTATCAATTCGGTTTTGCCCCCTATCTCGGTGAGTATGGCGATTTACATACATGGGTAATGCTCAAAACAAGTAGAAATTCTCTCACTAAAAAGTGGTCAGCATACCCCGTGATAAAATTTTTCAAAGGGGATTTGTTGTTTGAGTCTGGATACAGCAGAGATAATGAGTGGGATATACATCTGATGTATCGGTTTTAAGGAATTTTTTGTGCGCAAATTGTTCATACTAGGACTTTCAGTTATTGCTCCGGTCATGGCACTTTATGCTGAAGTGGATGAAGAGCATGATCACTTTAACCATGTACATGAAGAATCAATTGATGGAGATCAATTTGACGTAGACACCATAAGGTTCAATGAATTCATCAATGGGCTCTCTGATATGAAGGTTGCGATTGTCAGCGTCAACGGTATGGTCTGTGATTTTTGCGCCAGAGGCATAGAAAAAACATTTAAGAGGAACTCTGAGGTACTCAAGGTCGATGTTGACTTAGGCAGAGGAAAAGTGTTGATCGCTTTTTCGAAAGGCACAAGGATAGATTTTGAATATATCAGCAGAAAAATTTTGGAAAATGGACAGACGGCTACGAAATTGGCTGTCTTGGAACTTCAATAATTATGTCTAAATTCGATATATCTTTGAGTTTCTTATCACTCTTTGCAGCCTCTTCAACCTTGATTTGTTGTGCGATACCAGCGTTATTCGTTACTTTGGGAGCGGGTGCTTCTTTTGCCACCATGGTGACTAACTTTCCACTTTTAGTATCGTTATCAAAGTTTAAGATCTATATATCAGTGTCAACTTTCATAATGTTAATAATTGCGGGATGTTTTAATTACGCAAGCTTCTATTCGCCATGTCCCCTCGACCCTGAGTTAGGAAAACTTTGCTTAAGATTGAGGAAACGATCTCGGTATATTTATTATTTCTCGTGGTTTATTTTTCTTTGTGCGACTACCTTCACTTATCTAGTTCCGAGCTTGTATTGACCTTGCTGACGAAGTCCATGCAAACTGTTTCGGTCTCGGGATTTCCAACACTTAGTCGATAGTGTGATAAGACTTTCATTTATGAGTGCATTAGAAGTCCTTTATACTCTATATTAGAGATACTTCTTACTCACGTTATTTTTCTTTTTAAGAAAGCACGTATTTGCATTTTTTGATTATTAAAGGGTCAGCTCAGTATTGAAATAAATTACCATTACTATCTTTTGCTTAATATTTCATTGTTTTTATTACTATTTAGCAGTATCGTTTTTTATGATGTAGACTTGAGGTTTAATTATTAGCTTGTAATTCTTTGTTACTTGGAGATTGAATCATGCGGGATTATCTGGTTGTTCACACTTTCAAATCGGAGGAACTAAGGCAAAAACACTTCTCGGCAGTCGGTAAAATGTCACAAGACGAAATTGCTGCTGGAATGAAAAATGAAAACGCCAGTTTACAAATGAATTGGAACAATGGTGAGAATGATATGGCGATGTTTTGCTGGTGGAAGGCGAAGTCACCAGACGCCATATTGGAAACGCTTGGAGACATGTCAGAGTCTTTTTACAATGATATTAGAGAGATGCCCAACATCATGGACATGTCTGATCGATGAGAAATCGTCAGACTAAGTTCTCCATAATAACTTAAGGCTAAGGGTTTTTTTGTGAATATTCTGTCGCGGCTAACTTTGCTTAGGTACATTGGTTTCTTGGAGTGAACTCTAATTTAGTCGAGTGTTACTGC
>CENJ01171471.1_pt1 | contig 96766 bp, 108 predicted proteins | sample 356161 | NCBI WGS metagenome assembly CENJ01 (sample SAMEA2619531, study PRJEB7988) | marine metagenome | biome: marine biome (ENVO:00000447); feature: surface water layer (ENVO:00002042); material: "saline water (ENVO:00002010), including plankton (ENVO:xxxxxxxx)" | depth 5 m
CCATCACTTGGACGGAAATCAATACCTTGAACATTTCTGTGACCATATGTGTACATACGCTTATCAAATCCCTTTGGTGGCTTATTACCAGGATGAGCCTTACCATCAGTATCAATTCTTAGAACGTTTCCGCCTAATAGTGTTGGAGATTGTGGTACGACACCTCTGTGACGATCACCAGTTGTAGCCCATAAATAGCCATCAGGACCGAAACGAAGTCTGTTACCATTATGTGCACCAGGACCTCCAAAAGGATGGTCTGATTCGAATGGCTTATATTGAATATCTTTTACAATATCAACACGGTTTGACACACTTTTCATGTCTTTACTTACTTCAAATCTCATAATGATGTTTCCATCACATCTAGAGAAGTTGTCTTTACATCCAGAACCGTGATACTTGTTTGAAGTTGAAGCAACATAAACTCTTCGGTTTTTGTTAAAGTTTGGATCTAAAGCAACACCCATCATGCCTGCTTGACCAGAACAAAAAAGGTCACTATTACCACTTGCGTAGCCTTTTGCGCCTTTCATTCCAGCTAAAGCATTCACTGAGCCTGAAGAAGTTTTTACTGAAAGACCTTTACATTTTTCAGTGTAAAACATATCACCACCAGAAGTGAAAGCCATATCCCAAGGGTTTTCTAAACCGTTAAGAATTGACATAGCACTAATCTTTGGCGTACCCATAGTATCAGCTTGGCTTGAAGTTGCAAATAAGGCCATTGCCGAAATTGCAGCCGCTGATAAAAGTTTAGTAGTTTTAAACATAAATATATATTTCCTTTCTTAGTTTATATTTATTTAGTTTTGCACACTTGACAAGTATGCTGCTAAATTTGCGATTTCCTCATCTGATAAAGGCATTGCCATCATTATCATTAAAGAAGAATTAGGTCCTATTTTTTTTCCGGATCTGTAAGTTTGAAGTCTATCAACTAGATAAGAGATCTCTTTGCCAGATATTTTTGGATAACTTGCTAAACCCATTCCTCCAGGCCCATGACAATTGCCACAGTTCTGTGAATAACGAGCTTTGCCAGCATCGGGATCTCCGGCTAAAACTAAAGAAGCCGAAACTAAAAAAAAAGTAAAAATGAACATGAAAATCATGTATTTCATATATTTCCTCCCTAACAATTTAATTTTCAATTTGAAGTTAACCAAATTTAGAATACGCAAATTGTCATGTTATAAAGATAGAATTTAATTATGCTTTGTCAAGAATAACTACCAACTTTATGCTTATATATTTGGAAAAAATACAATTAATTATCACATTAACAACAATTTTGTATTTATTATTATTAAATGTGCAATAATTCAGATAATAAACTGTAAATTTGTCTTTTCAGCTGCAGTTATCCAACCACCACCCAGCATTTTATTCTTTTTATAAAAAACACATGCTTGGCCTGGAGCAACACCAAACTCAGCATTAGAAAGATTCACAACTCCAGTTTTATTATTTTTACAAATATTGACTGTGGCTTTTACTTTCTTTAAACCAGATCTAATTTTTATTTCAGCATTAAACTCTTTAGATTTTATGTCTGAAATAAGGTTAACTTCTTTTAAATATATCTTATACGATTTTAATTTATCCCTAGTTCCAACGATAACTTTATTTTCATTTTTATCTATTTGCACAACATAGAGAGGTTCACCCTCTTTTTGTCCTGATACACCTCCTAGTCCGATTCCTTTTCTTTGTCCTACTGTATAGTTAATAATTCCATTATGATATCCTAAAACATGTCCAGCTGTATTTTCAATTACACCTCTTGAAGAAAAACTTAAGTTTCTTTTCTTTATAAATTCTCGATAATTGCCATTTGGTATGAAACAAATATCCTGGCTGTCCGGTTTAAAGGCATTTTTTAGTTCAAATAATTTTGCTAATTCTCTAACCTGTTCTTTCTTAAAATTTCCAATTGGGAATCTTAACATTTGCAGTTGTGGTTTGGTTGTAGCAAATAAAAAATAACTTTGATCTTTTAAAAGATCAGAAGCTTGAAATATATTAAAAGTCTTCCCAACCTCTTTTCTTCTTACATAATGACCAGTAGCAAGATATTTACTACCAATTTTTTTTGTAAAATTTATTAAGTCTGTAAACTTTACTGTTTGGTTACATCTTATGCAAGGAACAGGAGTTTCCCCATTCAAATAACTATCAACAAATTCGTCAATTACTGATGATTTAAACTGTTTTTTATAATCTATTACGTAATGCTTAAATGAATGTCTTTTTGCTACCTCTCTAGCGTCTGCTATATCTATTCCTGAGCAGCAAGTTTTGGAATTACTTACTTTTATTTTTGATTCGTGTAGTTGCATAGTTACTCCAATAACCTGATAGCCAGCTTTTGATAATAAAACCGCTACAACTGACGAATCAACTCCACCAGACATGGCAACAACAACTTTTTCACCTTTTTTTGGTAAATTATTGTCTTTAATAATATCATCAAAGTTTAATCTCATTTAATCTCTTTCTTCGATCCATGCCATCTGAATCGATTCTAAGATTTTTTCATTCGATGCGTTAGGATCATCATCGAAATTTTCTAACTCAATTATCCATTTATGAAGATCTGTAAATCTTAGATTTAAATTATCAATATTTGGATATTTTTCCTCCAACGCAATTGCAATCTCCAAACTGTCTTTCCAAGTTAAAATCACTTATCCACACTCATATTTCTTGTCCCACTTGGTAATTTAATTTTTATACCATCTAAATCATCATTAATTATTATTTGACATCCAAGTCTGGATGTATGTGTAAGTCCAAAAGCTAGATCTAACATATCCTCTTCTTCTTCAGTAGGTTCATTTAAACTATCAAAAATTTCTTTTTCTAGTATTACGTGGCAAGTAGCACATGCCAGAGATCCCTCGCAAGCGCCCTCCAAATCAATTCCATTTTTATGAGCAACTTCTAAAATTGACAATCCCTTTTCCGCTTCAACTGTTTTTTCAACTCCCTCTGAATCAATAAATATTACTTTAGGCATTATTTACTCCCTACTTTATATATTATCATACTTATTTCCTACTAGACCAGACTTCAAACTAGATTTTATTCTTTTTTCAGAAAAACTCTGCGTAGATTCATCAAGCTTTTCTATTAGAAATTTAATTTGTTCCACACTTTTTTCTTCTAATGCATTTTTTAAATCAGTGATGATGTTATTTATCTCTTTTACTTCAGATTTAGAGCACAAATTATTGAGTTCGTCATTTAAGGATTCTAGATGATTAAGCAATCTCTGGGCATCAATTTTTGCTTCATATAAATTTCTCTTTTTGATATCTTCTTTTGCATTAATAATACTTTCGTTGATCATATTCTTCATTTCATCAATATCCAAATCTGAATGGGGTTTTATCTCAAGCTCTTTTGTCTTTTCACTATCGCTTTCTGAGGCAGAAACATTAAGTATTCCATTGGCGTCAACAGTAAATTTTACCTTTATTCTTGGAATTCCAGGTGGTTTTGGAGATATACCATCTAATATAAATTCTCCCAAACTTCTATTGTCACTTATAATTTCTCTTTCACCCTGAATAATATTAATCTTAATAGAAGTTTGTCCATCTTCATAAGTAGTAAAATCTTGTTCCTTAGAAATTGGAATTGGAGAATTTCTTTGTATTATTTTTTCCATTAAACCACCTGCTGTTTCAATCCCTAGGGAAAGAGGAATGATGTCTAACAGCAAATTATCCGAACCATTGAGAAGTCCGTCTGCATGGAGAGCTGCCCCTTTAGAAACAGCAAAGTCTGGATCAATTTCAGAAAATATTTTTAACTCAAATTCCTTTTTTATCATTTCACTTATTAGACTTATTCTCGAAGAACCACCTACAAGAATAAAACCGTCTAAATCATTCAAAGATAATTTTGACTCTCTTAAAGCATCTTTGCAAATATTGATAGTTTTTTCTATTTGAGCTTTAATGACATCATTAAATTCTTTCTTGGTAATACTAATTGTTTTATTTAAGTTAAAAAAAAATACACTTTTCTTAAAAAAGTCTTCTTTGGATAAATACTCTTTAATCTTTTTAGCAAATTTAATAAAAGCCAGAAATTCTTTATCTACTATCTCTTCAAGTTTTAAGTTAAAGAATTTATTAAGTAAATATTTTGCCAGCGTATAATCAATATCATCACCTCCAAACCTTGAGTCACCCCCAGTTCCAACAACTTGAAATATTCCCTCATTTAACTTTAAAATTGATACATCAAAAGTTCCACCTCCGAGATCATATACAAAATAATTACCTCTTTTATTTTTTTCAAGACCATATGCGTACGCTGCTGATGTTGGTTCATTGATTAATCTTAAAACATTGAATCCTGCGATTTTAGCTGATTTTCTAATGCCAGATCTGGCAATATCGTCAAAATATGCCGGAACTGTAATTACGCAATTTTCAATGTCCATTTTAGTAAAGCTTGTAGAAATCTTTTTTAAATATTTAAAGATCTTAGTAGCAAGTTCAACTGGTGAATATGATTTATTTATTTTACTTAAAAATTCTATTTTATTAGGATCATTGTTGAACATGCGTTTAATGGAAAATATACATTTATCAATTTCTTGATTTATTTTCTCAAGTCCTTGATTCCCAATTAAAATCTCACTTTCTGTAAAATAAAGTACACTTGGTATTAGTCCTTTACCAAACTCATCTTTCACAATTTTTATTTTTTTATCAATTCTTACCGAGCACACACAATTAGAGGTGCCAAAGTCAATTCCTAATGCATAACTATCTTTCGCATGAGGTTCTGGTGATTTTCCTGGTTCACTAATTTGTATTAAGCTCATAAAGTGTTTCTGTTCAAATTAAAGTTGTCAATATCTTTAATCAGCTTTTTTAAATACGATATTCTAACGTTTGTTTTAAATGCCTCATCTAATTTTTTAGAATTAAAATTTTTAATTAATGTATTCATGTCATTCTTTACTAAATTTTCAACTTTTTTTTGAAGAATCTTTTTTTCTTTCTCATTCTGAATCTCTTCTAATTCCTCTTGAAGAAACATAATTTCATTTAAAGTTTGAACATCATTAAAGGTGCTACTCTCAAATTTAATATCAAAACCTAATATTTTTAATAATTCATTTGCTCTAGATACAGAATCATTAATTTTTTTATAGGCATCATTGATATTAGCAGTATGCATTTGGGCAAATAATTTTTCATTCTCTGGAGAATTTATAAAATTATCTGGATGAATTTCTCTTTGCAATGAAAAATATTTTTTTTCTATTTCTTCATGATTAATAATAAAATTAGGAAATAAACTAAAAGTCTCAAAGATATTAAGATTTTTAGGTTTTTGAACTTTATTACATCTTAAGCAAAAAAAAGTTGTTGTACTTGAATCTTCATTACAATTCCTACATTTCCAATTTTCCTGAGGCATTTATATTTTTAGACATGAAATGATTCGCCGCAGCCACATCTTCCTTTTTCATTGGGGTTGCTAAATTGAAAGCCGGATTGAAGATCATCTTCTACATAATCCATTTTTGTACCTATTAAAAATAAGGATGCTTTTGGATCAATAAATACATTTACGTCATCAACAACAATTTTTTCATCTGAATTATCTTTTGTATCAACGTATTCTAATGTATAAGAAAGACCTGAGCAACCTTTGGTTTTAACACCAATTCTGATACCCTCAGAATCTTTTTTCCTATCTTCAAGTAATTTTTTAACGGCTTGGATAGCTTTAGTTGTAAGCGTGATCATAAAAATTATTTGTCATTTTTTTTCTTGTAGTCGTTAACTGCAGCTTTAATTGCATCTTCTGCGAGTACAGAGCAATGAATCTTAACTGGAGGCAAAGCCAAATGCTGGGCAATTTCTGTATTTTTGATTTTGTTGGCTTCGTCAATATTTTTTCCTTTTACCCACTCTGTAATTAATGAACTCGATGCGATTGCCGAACCACATCCAAATGTTTTAAATTTAGCATCTTCAATAACGCCATCGTCGTTCACCTTAATTTGGAGTTTCATAACATCTCCGCATGCTGGAGCTCCAACTAAACCAGTTCCAACCTTTTCATTGTCCTTGTCCATTGAACCAACATTTCTAGGTTTTTCGTAATGATCTAATAATTCTTTACTGTACGCCATTTGAGTGTCTCCTATGTTTGAGTTTTAGTTAGTGTTCTGCCCATTGTATTTTACTAATATCAATTCCCTCTTGGGCCATTTCCCATAAAGGACTTAATTTTCTTAACCTCGTTACTTCTTTTACTATAGAACTAAGTGCAAGATCAACTTCTTTTTCAGTTGTAAACCTTCCAAATCCAATTCTCAGACTTGTATGAGCAAGTTCCTCTTCGACACCAAGCGCTCTTAATACATAAGAAGGTTCTAAAGAAGATGAAGTGCATGCAGAACCAGAAGAAACCGAAAGGTTTTTAATTCCCATCATTAGAGATTCACCTTCTACATAAGCAAAGCTTAAATTTAAATTTCCGGGGATTCTTTTTTTATCACAACCGTTAAGAAATACATCTTTACATGCTTTGTTAATTCCATCTAAAAATTTATTTCTGTAATATTCAAGCTTCTTTCTTTCATTATCCATTTCATTCAGACAAATTTTACAAGCCTCACCAAGTCCAATACATAATGCGGGAGATAAAGTGCCTGATCTCATGCCTCTTTCCTGACCACCTCCACTCATCATTGCTTTTATTCTAATCCTGGGCTTTCTTCTCACATACAATGCTCCTATCCCTTTGGGTCCATATATTTTATGTCCTGAAATACTCATCAAATCAATGTTCATATCGTTGACATCTAATTTAATTTTTCCGATAGCTTGAGCGCAATCGGTGTGAAAGAAAATTTGATTTTTTCTACAAAGCTCGCCAATCTCTTTGATTGGTTGAATTACACCAATTTCGTTGTGAACAGCCATTATTGAGACAAGCAAAGTATCATCTCTGATGTTTTTTTCTAAAAGCTTTAAATCAATAAGCCCATTCTGATTAACAGGTAAATAAGTAATTTCAAATCCAGATTCGTTTAAAGAACGACATGATTCTAAAACACACTTATGTTCTGTTACACACGTTATAATGTGTTTTTTTTTATCACCATAAAAATCGGCAACACCCTTTATAGCTAAATTATTTGATTCAGTTGCACCTGACGTAAAGACAATCTCTTTTGGGTTAGCGTTGATGATTTTAGCAACTTGCTCACGAGCCATTTCTGTAGCTTCTTCCGCTTCCCAGCCGAAGGAATGATTTCGTGAATGCGGGTTTCCAAACTTTTCACCAAAGTAAGGTAACATTTTGTTTAAAACTCTTGGATCGAGTGGTGTAGTTGCTTGGTAATCTAAATAAATGTTCTTTGATAGTTTCATTAACCTAACCATATTTGTTTATATACAATATAGTACTTGTTTTTAACTTTTCCATAAAAATCCACAGTCTTTTTCTATTTATCATACTTTTTTTAAACTATTATTTAATCTCATTTTGTTGCATGTTAATTAAATCAAAAATTCAAATAAATTATTTAACTTTTCGCCCTGGATTCACCTTAATTTTTTTTCTCTACTAGATTTGCTAATTATAATATTTTCTAGATCACTCCTTTTTTTTGCTAAATAGTCGATATCACTCTCAATAGAACTAATTTTTCGTTCAAGCTCGTAGAATTCATTCAATAATGCAATAATACTTTTTTTATTAGGATCATCAATTTTTCCCTCAACAATCCCATAAGGATCAAAATTTCCGGGTACATTGACTTTGTTTACCCTTCTAGCAGGAACTCCAATAAAAGTCTCGTTATCTGGAACATCCTTAAGAACAACTGCATTAGAACCAATTCTAGCGTTTTTTCCAATTGAAATTGGACCTAAAATTTGTGCCCCTGAGCCAACAATAACTCCATCTTTTAAAGTTGGATGCCTTTTTGTTTTGGCTTGATTTTTTGAGTTTATCGACGGAGATATACCACCTAGAGTTACTTGCTGATACATTGTTATATTTTTCCCAAGTAATGCAGTTTCTCCGATTACTAAGCCTGCACCATGATCAATAAAAAAGGATTCATCAATTCTTGCACCTGGATGTATTTCAATAGAAGTAATGATTCTAAATATATTACTCACAAATCTTGCAATTAACTTTAGTTTAATTTTCCACAAAAAGTGAGATAATCTGTAAGCTATAACTGCATGAAAACTTGAATAGGTAAGAATTATTTCTAAATAAGAATTTGCTGCTGGATCTCTATATCGAGCTGCTTTTAAATCACTAAGTATTAATCTAAAAATATTTTTTTTTGACATAAATTAGTATTTATAATAAACATACTCTTAAATCATTAACTTATTATATCTGACCAAATTAGTCAAGTTTTCGTATGCCCGAAATATTAATCAACGGCCCTGTCGGTAGAATTGAATCAAGATATACGCATAGTGTGAAAACGAATTCACCAACAATGTTAGTTTTACACGCTCATCCCGGTCACGGGGGTAATATGGATAATCATTTATCAGTGTTACTGCATAAGAATTTTTCTGACCTTGGTTTTTCAACTTTGAGATTTAACTTTAGAGGAGTTGGTAAATCAGATGGAGAGCACGATGGTAGTGAGGGTGAGTTGGCAGACTCTGCTATTGCTCTTGATTGGATACAAGGTCAAAACGAAAGCTCCAATGAGCACTGGATATGTGGAATATCCTTTGGTGCATGGATAGGAATGCAGCTTTTAATGAGAAGACCTGAGATAACAAAATTTATATTAATAGGACCGCCAGCTGGGAAATATGACTTTAATTTTCTTGCACCTTGCCCATCCTCTGGCCTCGTTTTTTCAGGAGATAAAGATTCTTTGATTGATCATGATACACTTAAGGATCTCATAAAAAAACTTAATGAGCAAAATAACATAAATGTAACACACGAAATTGTTAAAAACTCAAATCATTTTTTTCTTAATCAAGAAAATTCTGTCATAAATAAAATTAATAACTACATCAAAATTAATAAGACTTAAAAACTAATTCACCGCATACAGTTGGTTTTTGAACACCAGTTGTTCCTGGAAATGTGGAAGGAAGAGATATAATTTTTCTGATAGCTAGATATGCAAATGCTTGAGATTCAACAAAGTCAGAATTCCAACCATATTTATCTGAAACAATGACTTTTTTTAGTTTTTTCGATAAGATATTCATTAAAAATAGGTTTTTAGAGCCTCCGCCACAAATTATCCATTCATCAATTTCTTCTTTAAAAAAAACTTTTGATAATTCAATAATTTTGGCAGTAAAATAAGTAAGTGTACATATTAAATCATAATTAATAGTTTTGTTTTTAGGTAATATTTTATCTATTAAAATATAATCACTTAAATTGAAAAAAAAGTTATCAAACGATTTTGGGATTTTCTTTTTGATAAAAGATTTATTTAACCAAATATTGAGTAGTTTAGGTATTAAATTACCTTTCGAACCATTTTTTCCCTCATAGTCTAAAGATTTTTTAAATGCAATTTCACTAAATTTATCAATAAGAACATTTCCTGGACCAATGTCTGAAGAAATCAGAATATTTTTCTTACCAAGGAATGTTATATTAGTTATTCCACCAATATTTACTATAGCTCTTGTAATTTTAGAATCTTTAAAAATAGCCTTATGAAAAATTGGAACTAGAGGAGCACCCTGCCCACCATTTTTAATATCACTATTTCTAAAATTAAATACACATCGAGTTTGAAAATACTTACTTAAAAAATCCCCAGAGCCTACCTGAAGTGATATTTTTTTGTTTGGATTATGGTAAATAGTATGACCATGTAACCCTATTACATCTAGATTTGAAATAGAAAAATTAAATCTTTTGCAAAAATCCAATATTTTATTTTTTACAAAGATGTTAAATTTATCTTCCAATTTTAAATAATTGATATTTTTGCTAATATTCTCTGTATTACCTTTATTTACAAAAGTTATAAAATTTTTGATTTCAATTTCTAAATTTTTTGGGTATTTATAAGTTATGTCATTTATTGAGTCTACAATCTTATCACCATCAGAGTTGATTAATGATATGTCTATGCCATCCATAGAAGTTCCACTCATAATACCCATTGAGGTAAATAATTTTCTCATTTTTATTAATATGAATTTATGAATAAGTCCTTTCTAGAATATCTTAATCAAAGAGGTTTTTACAATCAATGTACAAATTATGAAAATTTTGATTTGTCACTAAAAAAACCTTTAGTCGGATATGCAGGTTTTGATTGCACAGCCGATAGTTTGCATGTTGGCTCATTAGTTCAAATTATGTTATTAAGGGCTTTTCAAAAATTTGGACATAAACCCATAATTCTTTTAGGCGGAGGAACTTCATTAATTGGAGACCCTTCTGGGAAAGATGAGACAAGAAATATTTTAAATATAAAAACTGTAAACTATAATAAAAATAAATTATTGTATCTCTTTAAAAAGTTTATCAATTTCGATAAATCAAGAACTGGTGCAATTCTTGTAGATAATTTTGATTGGATAAAAAAGATTAATTATTTAGATTTTATAAGAGATATTGGTAGTCAATTTTCTGTTAATAGGATGTTATCATTTGATTCCGTGAAGCTTAGACTTCAAAGAGAACAAAATTTAAGTTTCTTAGAGTTTAATTACGTTTTAATTCAGTCTTATGATTTTCTAGAACTATATAAAAGAATGGAGTGTACTGTTCAATTTGGAGGTTCTGATCAATGGGGAAATATAGTATCTGGTATTGAATTGATAAAAAAAAAAAAAAATCAAGAAGTTTTTGGCTTAACCTCACCTCTAATAACAACATCGAATGGGGGAAAGATGGGAAAAACAAATCAGGGGGCGGTATGGTTGACCTCAGAAAAATTAAGTCCATACGAATATTGGCAATTTTGGAGAAATACTTCAGATTCGGATGTAATTAGGTTTCTTAAATTATTTACTGAGTTACCAATAGAACAAATAAATAAATTTCAGGAGTTGAAAGGTAAAGATTTGAACGAGGCAAAGATTTTACTTGCAAATGAGGCTACCAAAATTTGCCATGGAGAAAATAACTCAACAAAAGCATATAATTCTTCGATTAAAATTTTTAATAACAACCAAATTGATGAATCAATTCCAGAAAAAAATATTTTTAAAGTTGACTCGAATTATTTAAAAGATGGTTTTATTTTAAAAGAAGCACTTATAAAAATTAATTTTTCAAATTCTAATGGAGAATCAAAAAGACTGATAATAAATGGTGGAGTAAGGATAAATAACATTAAAATTTCAGATAAGGATTATAAGATAACTGAGTCTGATTTTGGAGAAGAAAAGAAGATAAAAATTAGTGTTGGTAAAAAAAAATACGGTCTGATAACAATTAATTAGTATCACCTAATTTAATTAAATTTCTAATTATACTTGGTACTAAAACTGAAATAGGGTTAAATTCAATTTTCACATCGTCATTAAAATTTTTTATATTAAAAGTTGTAGCTAATATACCCTCCTCTGGAGACCCGATAGTAATGATATCTCCAATAATTGGTACACTTGTGATTAACGTATTTATTGTGTAAGCGGGCACTAAGGTTCCAGAAACATCAAAATCATTTGTGTGAAGATTTATTTCACCATTGAAAGTTAACCCAAGATCACTTCCTCTCATCAAACCATTATCCAATAAAATAGTGCCATTTTCAAAAATATAATTGCTTTCTAAAGATTCAAAAAAAACACCTCCATCTTTAAGATTTTGCTCTAATCCATCTAAAGAAAAAAGAGTCAAAACTTTTGCAAAGAAAGGTGCATCATAAGCAACCAAACTATTTAGAAGAATTTTTCCATTATATGCATTATTTTTTTCAATAGCCTCGACAAAAAGTTTCCCCATTTTGACATTCGGATCAATGTCAAAAAAATTCAAAAGAGTTTCTCCATTATCAGAGTTAATTTGAAACATTTTTTTTTTATTTTTATTAAAAATTTTGATGCTGTGATACTCATTATTATCTATAAATTCAAATAAAAAATTCTCAAAATACCCCCTTTTCATACTTCCAAAAAAAGTTGGTTTGTAGGCTGATAAATTATTATAGTTTAGTTCATCAATTTTTACTGAAAAATCTAGGTTTAAATTATTTTTTCCTTGTTCAACGTTGTCAAAAAAATTCTCAAAGTTGAACTTTTTTCCAGTTATCACAACATCAAATTTTTCATCAGTTTTTTTTATTTTTGCAGAAAAATCTTGTGTTGGAGAAACGACTTTATTTAAATTTATATTTATTTCGTTATTCTTATTTTTTATAAATTCAGAATCTATCTTAAAATTCTCAGAATTAATTAAAAAGTTAGATGTATGAGTGTTGAGATTGTAATTTATATTGGATGAAAATATGATTTTACCACTTGAATAATTGTGCTCATAATCTAATTTGCTCAATAATCCTGAAAAAGAGCTTAGATCTCCCTGACCAGAAATGTCTATATAATTACCAAGTTTGTCAATAATAATATTGATATTTAATGGTATTATGCCATTGGCATTTAAAATGAAGTTATTACTTAAGTCATTGACCAGTAAAGGGTTTAAATCAATAAAAACCTTAATATTTTCTTTTTTTTTTACCTCATATAAATTTTCTTCTCCCTCAAATTTAACTTTCATATTCTTTAAAAAACCTCTACCATTATATTTTATTGATTCCTTATTAACTAAAATTGAAATATCTGAGTTATTAAAAATGAAGTTACTATAAATATTATTTATTGTTGAATTAATGTAATTTAGTTGCGCAAAATAATTTATTTGTTCCAAACTAAGATCTAGTAATAATGGAAAATCTAATTTTAAATTTATGGATGGTTCTCCTTGAATAAGTTTAAGCCTTTCAAAATTCGAAATATCAATTGGAGACTCAGATAAATAATTCAAAAAATCTACAGAGTTCGATTCTAAATTTAATTCAATGAAAATTTTTTCTATAGATTGGTTCAAATCAGTAATAGTAACAACACTATTTTTTAAAAGAATTTTCTCTGAAAAACCTTGATCAATATAAAAATTAAGATTTTTTTCATTAAATTCTGCACTACCTGAGATATTTTCAACTTTAGGCATTTGTTCTTGATATTTTACAGATACATCAAAATAGTCAAATTTTGCACTGAATTTATCAATATCAAAGTAAGAATTTTCTAAAAATGAAAAACTTACTCTTACATTATTTAATTGTCCATTAATGTTAGGTTTAATCCAATCAACTGCAGGTGTATTAATTGCATTGGGCCAATATTCTTTTAAATTTTGCATAGAGATGTTATCTACATTAAAATTTAATTTTTTACTTACTTTTCTCTCTGTATCAAATAAATAAGTCGTGTTGATTTTTGAAACTTTATCAGTTAAGTTTAGATTTGTGTAAAGTATGCTTTCATTAAAACTACTCTCAAAATTACCTTCAACAAAGTTTTCTTTATCGATATCATCAATTTTAAAGTTGCAATCAAATAAGATGTTAGAAGAAAAGTTTGAGATGACAAAATCATTTGAAAATTTTAATTCAGTGTTTCCATTTAAGATTAGTTGCGTAAATTTGAAATATTTAAATTCTTCTATGATTTCTGGTGGAGGCTCTACTTTGAAATTTTCAAAATTCATTTTTAAATTTAAAAAATTTTCTTTTGAAAATTCAAATGATAAAAACTCATTTTTTTCTTTTTGAATTAAACCTTTAAGTTTGTAATCACTCTCTTTTTTTTCAATTTTTAAGTCTATGGGCCCGAAATTTATACTCTTATTATTTACAAAATCTATATTTAAAAAAGAATTACTAAGTTCAATAATTTCAAAATTATTAAGAAATTTTTCAAGATTCTCATCTTTTTTCTCAAAATAACTCTCAAATAATTTCATATCAAGTTCATGAATCGTATTTTTGTAATCTTGAAAGTTTAAGGATAAGTCTGAATCATAAACTTTTAGTATAGTTGGATGAAAAGAACCTTTTAAAAGATTTTTTATGTTTATACCTAATAATAAATTTGGAATATTAAAGGATTCGCTTTTAATGTCATCAACCAAAATTTCAAACTTTTTTGAAAACTTATTAAAACTAAAGTAAACATCCCCAATTTTATTAATTTTATAATTTTCTAAAATATTTTGATTATCGATTATTTCATTAATAAAGTTTATCTTTACAGGTTTTAAACTAACTAATAAAAATAGCAAAGCTATTGCTGATGTAAAAAAAAGAAACATCCACGATATAAATTTTGAAATCTTTTTTAATTTTAAAATTTTCATTGATAACTGAATTATATAAACTTATTTTAAGAATACATCATGTATTTTGTTTAAGGAAAAAAATATGAAAGAAAATGAGATAATTAAAGATTTAAAATTATACATTAGCAAAGATAAGACACTCACTGAAAATGACCTAAAGGGAAAAAAAAATATTATTTATTTTTACCCTAAAGACGATACGCCAGGTTGTACTAAAGAAGCAATTAGTTTTTCGGAGCATTTACAAGATTTCAAAGTTCATAATACCCAAATTTTTGGAGTTTCAAAAGATTCTGAAGAAAAACACAACAAGTTTATAAACAAATATAATCTTAAAATAAATTTAATTTCTGATTTAGACTGCATACTTTGTAAAAAATTTAATGTGTGGGTTGAAAAATCAATGTATGGAAAAAAGTATATGGGAATTGAAAGGTCAACATTCTTAACTGACGAAAATCTAAAAATTATTAAAGTTTGGAGAAAAGTAAAAGTTTCTGGTCACGTCTCAGATGTTTTAAATTATCTTGAAAATTAATATTACAACTCTTTTAACTGAGATTTTAAAAACCTGTCTATTTTACCATCTAAAACCGACAATACATTTTTTTCCTCATGATTTGTTCTATGATCCTTAACAAGTTGGTAAGGTTGCATCACATATGACCTAATTTGGTGACCCCACCCTATTTCTGTTTTTTTTTCTTCTTTTTTTTTTCTTTCCTCATCTTCTTTTTTTAATCTTATTTCGTATAATTTAGATTTTAACATTTCCATCGCAATATTTTTATTTCTGTGCTGAGACCTACTACTCTGGCACTGAACACTAATTTTTGTAGGAATGTGAGTAATTCTAACTGCACTATCTGTTTTATTGACATGTTGGCCACCAGCTCCACTTGCTCTATAGGTGTCAATTCTAATATCTTTGTCAATAATCTCAATTGAAATTGAATTATCGATTTCAGGAAAACAAGATACAGATGCGAAACTTGTGTGCCTTCTAGACTGAGAATCAAAAGGGGATATCCTAACTAATCTATGGATACCAGATTCATATTTAAGCCATCCATATGATTTGTCTCCAGAAACTTTAATCGTAACAGATTTTAAACCAGCTTCCTCTCCATCTGTTTGTTCTATAAGTTCAACTTTATAGGATTTAGATTCTGCCCACCTACTATACATTCTCAAAATCATTTCTACCCAGTCTTGAGATTCTGTTCCACCGGCTCCTGCATGTATTTCTAGAAAACAATTTTTTGAATCTATTTGTCCATTCATAAGAGTCTCTATGTACAAATCGTTCAATTCAAATTGAATTTTAATTAATTCAGATTCTAATTCCGAAATTAAATTTTGATCGTTTTCTTTTTCAGATAATTGCAATAAATCATTTGTGTCTGAGAATCTTATTTCTAAATTTTCTTTTTTATTCAAAAAATTATTAATCGAATTTTTTTGCTTTAAAAAATTATTTAACTTTGTGTGGTCTTTCCAAATAGCTTCCTCTGAAATTTTTCTTTCAATTTCTTTTAAGTTTTTTTTAATTTCTTTTTTTTCAAACAAACCCCCTTAGGTTTTCAAATAAAACCCCTATTTCGTTAATAATTAATTGAGTTTCAAATTTCATCTCTAATAAAAACCTTTGAATCTTGTGTCAATATCTGAAGACTCATTTACATCCTCTTTATTAATAAAATTAAAGTCTTTTTTAAAAACTTCCTGAATGAAATTTTTATTTGAAGGCAAACCAGATTTAATATCAACATTTACAAATTTCACACCCTCTGGTGGAAAAAAAGGCTTGGGAACTTTTTCAACATAAACGTTTTTCATAAAATCTGCAAAAATAGGGGCCGCAACTTTTGAACCTGTTTCATTTGGTCCCAAAGTTCTGGGTTTGTCATATCCAACATACAATCCCACAGTAATTTCTGAGTTAAAGCCAATAAACCATGAATCTTTGTTATTATTCGTTGTTCCTGTTTTTCCAGCTACCTCAAAATCAAAAAAATTAATATTCTTTGCCGTTCCTCTTTTGATAACACCCATTAAAAAAGAGGTCATTTGATAGGCAGATTCTTTAGAAATCACTCTTTTTCTATTTTCAATAATTTCTGGGAAAGTTTTAAAATTTTTTAATTCTTCGTCAGAATATTTATCAATATCAAATGAACAATTATTACATTCTCTCTTATCGTGTTTATAAATTGTCTTACCGTATCTATCTTGAACCTTATCAATAAGAGATGGTTTAACAAAATAACCTCCATTTGCGATTATTGCGTATGCATTTGCAATATTTATCAGATTAGTTTCTACTGAACCCAGGGATGAAGACATTAATTCTGGAAAATTTTCATATATTCCTAACTGTTTTGAAAAACTGGAAATTTTTTCTAAGCCAACAGATCTAGATAACCTTACAGTCATTAAATTTCTTGACTTCTCTATACCTAATCTTAGGGTGCTCAAACCATAAAACTTATTTCCATAATTAGTTGGTCGCCATTGTTTTTCATCATCATCTTTTGTATTTTCAATGATTACAGGTGCATCTAATATCTTACTTACTGGACTTAGGCCTTTTTCTAATGCTAATAAATACACAAATGGCTTAAAAGCTGAACCAGGTTGTCTTTTGGCTTGAATTACTCTATTAAAAGAAGAGCTTGAATCATAACCACCAACCATTGCTAAAATTCTTCCAGAACTATTTTCAATTACAACCATTCCACCATTGACGTCAGGTATTTGTGATAAAACCTCTTTTTCGCCTTTGCTTTCAACAACAATAACATCTCCAATTGCAAAAAAATCACTTAAATTTCCAATTTTTAAATTTTTGACTATCTTCAAATCTGTAATATTTAATCTAGATACTTTTCCACTTTCAAAACCAACTTCTAGAGAATCACTAAATACTTTTAAAACTATTGCTAATTTATCTTGGTATAAACCTTTAGGTTTTTTGATTTTCTTTAACTCAGATTGCCACCCATTTTTATTGTTTATATTTCCTAATGGGCCTCTCCAACCCTTTCTTGAATCAAATTTTTTAATTCCATTTTGAAAAGATTTTTCAGCTTTGATTTGCAGATCCGTATCCAAACTCGAGATTATTGATAAGCCTTGATCATACAATTTTTTTTGATCATATTTTTTAATAATTTCTCTTCTTATTGCTTCTTTATAAAATGAAGCTTTAGTGGATAAAACTTTATTTCTTTTGTTTAACACTATGGGTTTTGCAACAGCTTCATCAAATTCTTTTTTCAATATAAATTTTTCTTCAACTAACCTTGTTAAAACCCAATTTCTCCTCTTGAGTGCTTTGTTCTGATTGGAGAAAGGGTTGTATGTGCTCGGGGCTTTTGGTAACGCCGCGAGAAGTGCCATTTCCTGTAAATTTAAGTCATTAAGCGACTTATTAAAGTAATTTACTGCTGCTGCAGAAATACCATAAGAACGATTTCCAAGATAAATCTCGTTAAGGTAAAGTTCAAGTATTTGTTCTTTAGATAAAGTTTTTTCTATTCTTAAAGATAATATAATCTCTTTGATTTTTCTAGTGTAGGAGATTTCTCCAGATAACAAAAAATTTTTTGCAACTTGTTGTGTTATCGTTGAAGCCCCTTCTGGCCTTCTATCATTAAAAAAGTTTCTTAAATTTTTTGAAAAAGCTCTAATAATACCTTTAATATCAAATCCAATGTGGCTATAAAAATTTTTGTCCTCTGCTACTAAAAAACAATTTATAACTTGTCTAGGAATCTGATTGAAATTGGTAAAGACTCTATTTTCCCTAGAGTATTCTTCAAGAAATTCTCCGTTAGAAGCAAATACTTTTGAAACTACAGGTGGCTCATAATTTGATAAGGATTTAAAATCTGGAAGATCTCTTCCAAAAAACCAAAAAGCCGAAACTATTAAAATTAATAAAGTAATTAAAAGAATAAAAAAAAAGTATAAAAAATTTGTGATATATTTCATTGATTTTAACTACTTATCCATTTTCCATTTAAAATAATTATCAATTCCATTGTTTATACTATCAATTATTTTTTCATGGTAATTATTTTTAACTAAAAGTTCTGCATCTTTTTTATTTGAAAGGTATCCCATTTCAATCAAAACTGAGGGAATATCAGGAGCCTTCAAAACTGCAAAACCTGCGAATCTATGTGTCCTTTGTAACAGTTTTGTTCTAATTCTAAATTCTTTGATAAGGAAATCAACAAAATAACTCGATTGATTCATTGTTTCTCTTTGAGTTAAGTCAATTAAGATATTTGCAACCTCTTTTGATTCTAAACTTAAATCTAATCCTTCAATTAAATCTGACTTATTTTCTCTCTTTGCAAGAGCTTCTGCTTCTTTATCAGATGCTCTTTCAGATAAAGTATAAATTGAAACTCCACTTACATTTTTGTTCCTATGAAAATCAGCATGAAGTGAAATAAATAAATCAGCTTTATTCTTTCTTGCAATTTTTACTCTATCCCTTAGTCTTAAATATCTATCCCCCTGCCTAGTTAAGATAACTCTATAATTTTTATTCTTCTGCAATCTTTTTTTAAGTTTTTTTGCAACCACTAAGGTGACATCTTTTTCCAATATTTTTCTAACACCAATGGCACCAGAATCTTTTCCACCATGACCAGCATCAATGATAATTATCTTTTCTCTAACATTCTTTTCATTGTTTATAGATTTTTCTTTAAGAGAAAAATCTATTACGATTCTAAAATCTTTAATACTATTTTTTTTTATCGAATAAAGATTCTTGATTTGAATCTCTTTTTTAAAGATAATGGTCACTTTTTTTTCGTTAGAAAAAAAATCAATTTTTTCTACATACTCTGTATTGTACTTTTTTTTTGAAATATTTTTGAGATCTTTAAAAAAAATTAATTCTAATTTTTTTTTATAAATAAGAGATTTAAATTTTACATCATTTGATATATCTAAAACAATTCTGTTAACCTCATTTTTTTGACCAAACCTAATGTCTTTTATTTCAAACGCTGATAAATTATTAAAGCAATTGAAAAAAAATATTAAAAATATTAATTTAGAAAAAAAATACAAATTACAACAAAATTTTGTTACTATACAACATATAGTAAAATTAGAATAAAAAAAAACAATATCTTTGATTTTTTTAAATTTTTTCAATTTTATAGTATATTTAACAAATATTGATAAAAAACAATTATAAAAAATAAGGATTATTTAGGAAAAAATAATGACAAAAAAAATGCTAATAGATGCAAATCAGCCAGAGGAAACAAGAATGGCTATAGTTGAGGGGGAAAAACTTTTAGAATATGAATCTGAAGTATTAAATCTTAAACCAATTAAAGGAAATATTTACTTAGCTAAGATAATAAGGGTAGAACCATCTCTTCAAGCAGCTTTTGTGGACTATGGGGGACAAAGGCATGGATTTTTAGCTTACAATGAAATTCATCCTGATTACTTCAAAATTCCAACTTCCGATAAAGAAAAATTATTAGCTGCTGAAAATGAGATGACATCTAATTACAATCTTGAAGAAGAAAGCATCGTTGTAGAAGAAGAATCAGAATTAAAAAATAAAAAAACCAAAATAAAAAATAGTTCAAACAAAGATAAAAAATCTTTTTTAGAAAAAATTTTAAATTTTTTCAATTATAGTCCCATTGATGACGAGGAAATAATTTCCAAAAATGAGTTTTATAAGAAAAAAAAAAATAAAAAGCAAAGTCAAAATAAGATTAGAAATTTTTCTATTCACAGAAGATACAGCATTCAAGAAGTAATAAAGAGAAACCAGGTTATACTTATACAAATAGTAAAAGAAGAAAGAGGCAACAAAGGTGCAGCTGTTACAACACGCTTATCTTTAGCTGGAAAGTATTGTGTATTAATGCCAAATACGAATAAAGGTGGAGGAGTATCAAGAAAAATTACAGATTTAAAACTAAGAAAAAATTTAAAAAATATTTTAAGTTCGCTAGATATTAAAAACGGAATTGGAGTGATAATCAGAACCGCAGGTCAACTAATGAACAAAGCTCAAATTAATCGAGATTACAAAGCTCTTTTAAAGCTTTGGAATGATATCACCTCAAAAACTATTAAGTCTACCGCGCCATCCTTAATTCATGAGGAAGGAAATTTATTAAAAAGATCTATAAGAGACTATTTTTCAAATGATATCAGTGAAGTAATAGTAAATAACAAAGATGTATTTAAAAATGCAAAAGAAGTAATGAAAGCTTTTATGCCAAGTCATATTAAGCAAATAAAAATGCAAGATAAATCAGAAAATTCACTATTTGGAATCAATAAGATTGAAAAACAGGTTAATGAAATTTTCAAACCTGTAGTTTATTTACGATCAGGTGGATATCTAGTAATCAATCAAACTGAGGCTTTAGTTGCAATAGATGTTAATTCCGGAAAATATACAAAACAAAGAAATATTGAAGATACAGCATTGAAAACAAATTTAGAAGCTGCTGAAGAGATTCCTTTTCAATTGAGGTTAAGAGATCTTGCTGGTTTAATCGTAGTTGACTTTATTGACATGCTTGAAAGATCAAATAATTTTAAAGTAGAAAGAAAAATCAAAGAATCTGTAAAAAATGATAGAGCAAGAGTGCAATACGGAAGGATAAGTAATTTTGGTTTGTTGGAAATATCTCGTCAAAGATTAAAACAAGTGATTAACACAACAACTTCTCATAAATGTCATCATTGTAATGGAACAGGAAGAATTAACTCGATTGAGTTTACCGCAATGCAGATTCTAAGAGTTTGTGAAGAAAGCTTAATTAATACAACTTTTAAAAGTTTAACAATACTAGTTAATAATGAAGTGGCGAATTTCATAAACAACAAAAGGATTAAGTTTTTAAATGAAATTATAAAAAAGACAAGACGAAAAATTTACATAAAGGAATATGAAGATTTTTCTACTTCTGAGTCAGCTATTTTTAATAAACAAGAAATTATATACGAGAATTGTGATGATGAACAAAAATTAGCGAGTGCGGCAAGTCATTTGGAATTTATCAGTCAAAAATTTACCAAAAATAAAACCCGGTCCTATGGTCTTGAGAAGTTAGATGAAAAAAAAGAGAATGCAAAAATGCAAAATGAAAAATCATCTAAAAACTTAAAAAATATCAAAAACAAAAAATCTTATGAGAAAAAACAAAATGAAGATACAAAAACTTCCGAAGTTTCTGAAACTAACGTTTCAAGTTTACAACAAAAAAGAACAAGTTTTAGGGCTAAAGCAGAGGATTTTACAAAAGTAAATAAAAAAAAAATAAGAGTTAAAAAATTAAAAGATGTATCAAAATCTAATGTTAAAAATGAAGCTTTATTAAATACGGAAAAAAGAGAGGGATGGTGGAATCAATAGTTTTGATTTATCCATTTAGTTAGTTTTTTCATTCCATTTGTAAGATAATCATGATTGGAAGAAAAAGATAATCTTAAAGTACTATTTCCATTTTTGGCATCGAAGTCAATTCCTGGTGTAAGCGCTACACCACACTCATTCAGAACTTTTTTAACAAGTTTTTTTGAATCAGTAGTATATTTTGATATGTCTATATAAGTATAAAACGATCCATCAGCTCTAGTAAACCGATTCCAAGAAGTTTTTCCTAACATATCTAAAACCAGATCTTTGTTCTTTTTGTATATTTCAGTGATCTTCTTATATTCTTCAACACAATCTAAAGAGTCAATTGCCAATTTTTGAGCAATACTCCCACAAGATATAAAAAGATTTTGAGACAATCTGAGAAAGTTTTCTACCAATTTTTTTGGCACAATTACCCATCCTAATCTCCACCCAGGCATACAGAAAAATTTTGAAAAACTATTAATAACAACAACCTCTCTTCCAAACTCTCGCATAGAGAAAGTTTGCTTATCGAACGAAATACCATGATAGATTTCATCAGATATCAGTCTTATATTGTTTTTAAGACAGAATTCATAAATAAATTTTAATTCTTTTTCATCAAAAATCTGTCCATTAGGATTGTTTGGACTTGAAATAATTAAACCATCAATTTTTTTAAAATTTTTAATTTCATCTAAATCAATGAATAGTTTATTTTTTGAATGAATTTCAATTACTTCTATGTTAACTGAACTTAGGATATTCTTATATGCGGGATAAGTAGGTGAAAATATAGCAACCCTATTACCAGGATCAAAACATGTTAAAAAGGTTAGAAGAAATGCACCAGATGAGCCCACCGTTATAAATATATCGTCTGCATTTACTTTAATATTTTTTTTTAAATAATAAGTCTCTAATTTCTCTCTAAGCTCCCGCATTCCATTAGAGGGAGTATACCCGGGTATTTTTGAAAAATTGAATTGATTTAATCTTTCAGTTAACTTTTTTGGAATAAAATTTATTGGTTCCCCAAGCTCTAAGTGAAATATCTCTTTTCCCGAATGCTCAAGGTTACTTGCTTCATTGAGAACGTCCATGACTAAAAACTTCTCAATTAATGACCTTTTTGATGGAAGAAAATCTTTTTTTGTGTTCATATGATTATGTTTTATATGATTTTTATGAAAAAAAAAATAAATTATCTTTTTATTGTTTTTATATTTAATTTCAATTCAGTTTTCTCGCAAAATATAAATTTAATTAGAGATGCTGAAATAGAAAATTTTATTTATGATTTATCGTCCCCAATTTTGAAAAGCGCAAGATTAGAAAAAGAGAATATTAATTTCTATCTAGACCAACAATCATTCGTAAACGCTTTTGTCACTTTTGGAAATAATATTTTTTTGACAACTGAACTGATAAAAAAAGTAAAAAATGTTGATCAAATTGCAGGTGTGATTGCTCACGAAATTGGACATTTAAAAGGAGGGCATTTAAATAAAAGATTAAACGAGAGTAAAAGTTCTCTTTTAAATTCAGTGCTTTCAGGGATTTTAGCTGCAGGAGCAATTGCAGCAGGATCTGCAGAAGCTGGTACTGCAATAATAATGGGTGGACAACATATTAACAGACAAAGTATGTTATCATTTTCTAGAAAACAAGAGTCATATGCAGACCAAGCAGCGATAAAATATTTAAAGTCATCTAATTATTCCGTAAGAGGAATGGTTGAGCTGTTTACTTTACTTGAACAAAATGAAAGATTCTCAAATATTAATCCCTATTCAATAACACACCCACTTTCAAAAGAAAGAAAAAAAATAGTAAAGTTACATCTATATGAACAAGAAGAATTAACAAAGAATTATGAACTCAATCAAAGATTAAAGATTGTTCAAGCAAAGCTAATTGGTTTTATAATAGATACGAATAAAGTGTCAAAATATTATCCTTTAGACCAAAAAACAAAAGAATCTTGTTATGCTAATTCCATTAAATATTATAGGATGGGTCAGATTTCAAATTCATTAAAATTTATTGATTTGTGTATTGAGTTGGATAATAAAAATCCATATTTTCACGAACTTAAAGGTCAAATTTTATATGAGAATGGTGATAGTAAACTGGCTATCAATGCATTTAAGAATGCTCTTGAACGGAAGAAAAATGAAAAATTTTTTCATCTAGCTCTTGCAAAGGCATATTACTCCTCCGGCAAAAGGCAAAATTATCTTAAATCAATTGAACTATTAAAAAAATATATAAAAGAAGATAAATTTCCTGTTGAGGCATGGCATTATATGGCATTATCTTATGGAAAATTAAAAAACTTTTCTTTTGCAGCTTTAGCTTTAGCAGAAAAGTTTTTATTATTGAATGATATTAAAAATGCAAAACAACAGCTTAAAAAAATTGAGAAAATTAATGACAAAAATCCAGAAATAATATCATTAGTAGAAGATATTAAAAACATTATTGCTCAAAGAGAAAAAAAATGAAAAATATTTTAATTATTAATGGTCCAAATCTTAACCTTTTAGGACAAAGAGAAGTAGAAATTTATGGGAAAAGAACATTAGAAACAATCAATGAGGATTGTAAGGAATTTGTGTTCAAACACAATATCAATGTTAAGCTTTCTTTTTTTCAAAGTAACTCAGAAGAACAAATAATTAATAAAATACAAAGTTCTAAAAGTTTCGACGGACTAATAATAAATGCTGCTGCTTTCACTCACACATCGATAGCAATCCATGACAGCTTAAAAATAGTAAATTTTCCAATAGTTGAAGTTCATCTTTCTAATTTATATAATAGAGAGGAATTTAGACAAAAATCTCTTATAAGTCCTATTGCCTCTGGAATAATATTAGGATTTGGTTCTGATGTATATAAATTAGCCATAATGGCTTTGAATTTTAAAATAAAAAACTAATTCATGAATAAATTAAATAAAAAGTTAGTTGAAGAAATGTCTAAATTAATGGATGAGTTGGGGTTAACTGAATTTGAATTTTCAGATGAAAAAATAAAGATTAAGCTAGGAAAAAATATTTTTACATCCCATAAAGAGGACGTCTACTCAAAAAATTCAAGACAGGTAAATAGTAATATAAACAAGGAATCTGATGAAAATGAAAATATTGTAAAAGCGCCATTAGTTGGAACAGTCTATCTAGCTCCTGAACCGGGATCCAAAAATTTTGTTGAAGTTGGGCAAGATGTCAAAATTGGTCAGGTATTATTGATTGTTGAAGCTATGAAAACAATGAACGAAATTACTTCGCATAAAACGGGAAAAATTAAAGAGGTTTTTGTAAAAAATTCCGAGCCAGTAGAATTTGGTGAGCCTTTAGTATTAATTGAATGAGATGTTTAACAAAATATTAATAGCTAATAGAGGGGAAATAGCTCTTAGAATTCACAGAACATGCCAAGATATGGGAATCAAAACAGTTGCTATACATTCTACCGCAGACGAAAACGCAATGCATGTTAAATTAGCAGATGAAAGTGTTTGTATCGGTCCTCCTCAAATAAAAGATTCTTATCTAAATATACCCTCAATTATCTCAGCAGCAACAATAGCCAATGTAGATGCTGTACATCCTGGGGTAGGATTATTGTCGGAAAACTCAGAATTTGCAAAAATTGTAAATGATCATGGTTATTGTTTTATTGGACCAAAATATGAACATTTGGCTGTGATGGGTGATAAAATTGAAGCAAAAAAGATGGCAAAAAAAATAGGCTTACCAATTCTACCAGGTAGTACAAATAATATAAAAAATCTCAGGGAAGCGATTGAAATCTCAAAAAATATTGGTTTTCCATTATTAATTAAAGCAACCAAAGGTGGCGGCGGAAGAGGAATAAAAAAAGTTTTTTCGTCTGATGATTTAGAACTGCAATTTTCTCTTGCAAAATCAGAGGCAAAAAATAGTTTTGGAGACGATTCTGTTTATATTGAGAGATATCTTACAAATCCAAGACATATTGAAATTCAGATAATCGCTGATAATCATGGAAATGTAATACATATTGGCGAGAGAGATTGTTCAATCCAAAGAAGAAGTCAAAAAATTCTTGAAGAATGTCCCTCACCCGCACTTAATGATGATGAAAGAAGTAGAATTTACGAAATTTCGGTAAAAGCTATGGAAAATCTAAAATACCAAAATCTAGGTACAATTGAATATTTATATGAAAATGGAGAGTTTTATTTCATAGAGATGAATACTAGACTTCAAGTTGAACATCCGGTTAGTGAAATAGTATATGGAATAGACATTGTTAAGGAGCAAATCAGAGTTGCTTCAGGTAAAAAAATTTCATTTGTTCAAGACGATATTAAAAAATATGGTCATTCAATAGAATGCAGAATTAATGCAGAAAATCCCAAGAATTTCTATCCATCAAGTGGCTTAATAAAAACTTACCATGTACCTGGAGGACCAGGAATTAGGGTTGACTCTGCGCTATATTCAGGACTCGAGATTTCAAATTATTATGATGGTCTTATTGCTAAACTAATTATTCAAGGAAGAGACAGAACAGAATGTTTAATGCGATTAAGAAGAGCTCTAATAGAGTTTGTTATAGAGGGAATTGATACAACAATCCCACTTCATAAATCCATCATTGAAAAAGAAGAATTCATTAATGGTGATTATGATATTAATTGGTTAGAAAAAAATATCTAAATATGTTTCTTTCTCCAAACCACATCATTGAGGGCTATAAAAAAGGTATTTTTCCAATGTCTAATTCCTCAGATGATCCCTATATTTTTTGGGTAAGTCCTGAAAAAAGAGGTATAATTGAGTTAGAAAAATTTAGACTTTCAAAAAGTTTAAAAAAGGAAATTAGAAAAAATAGATTTAAAGTTCAAATAAACAAAAATTTTAAAAAAGTAATAGATAACTGCAGGAAACCAGATATTAAGAGAGAATCAACTTGGATTAATCAACAAATCATTGATAATTATTGTTATCTTTTTTTAAACGGATACGCAGTATCAGTCGAAACGTATGAAAATAATCAACTAGTTGGAGGATTGTATGGTGTTAAAATTGGAGGATTATTTTTTGGAGAAAGTATGTTTAGTAAAACAACAAATGCAAGTAAAGTAGCGTTAGTTTTTTTGGCAGCACATTTAAAACAAGGAGGTTTTCAAATAATCGATACCCAATTTTTAACTAAGCATCTAGAACAATTTGGCGCAACTGAAGTATGTAAAAAAGAGTATCTTATAAAACTTAGAAAAAATATTAAAAAAAACATAAGATTTCCAGTTACACTAAAAAAAAATGTGCTAGATTATTTTAGTTAAGTAATTTAATATTTGGAAATAAAGGATCGTTTTTTAGGCAACTTTCTAATTTAATATCTAGAATTGGATGTTCGATATTATTTAAAGATGGAGATGATTTAATCAGCCATCCAAGAAAATCAGGAACATTTGGATTTTTTTCGATAGATTCGAACTTTAATAAAGCCAAGTGTTCATCTATTTTATTTTTGTCTATAACTACACATTTAAAAACTACAAATTTATGCATTTCTAATTCTAAGGATTGACCAATAGGACTCACTACCTCAAATCTTTTTGTTGAAACTTTATTAAGGATTTTAAGAACAACTCCATAACCAATTTCCTCTTTGTGAAGCACGTGATCATCCGAATTAGTTGAGGAAAAAGTCACTAATAAAAATGAAAAAATTAAGAGGCAAAAAAACTTAATCAAAGGAATATTTTATATTTTTTACAATTCTAAGAATTTTTAATTTTACGTCTAAACTATCACAACCCATCAATAGTGCATCATCATATAAACTTTGAACCATATTTTCTAATTCATTAATATTTTCGTTTAAAATCTTATTTTTTTCATCGCAAGAGATAATTTTTTTATCCTTTGCTTTCCATACATATTTGTTTTTTTCTAAATCCATCAAATTTATTGAGTTGCTAAAAATATTATTTTACTTACCTGATCTTCAATCGACTCATAGTCGTTTACCTTTTCGATTAACTCATTTTTCTGTAAGAATCCAGATGATTTGTCACCAGGAATAATTGATAAATATTTATTACCCAAAATACCCTCACTTGCCACACTGACTTGACTATCTTTGGGGATCAAAATATTGCTATATACAAAAAATTTTACTTCAGCAAAATATTCATCATTCAAAGTTACGCTAGATACTGTACCTACTTTTACACCCCTTAACTTTACATCATTCCCAACTTGAATTCCTCCGACTTTCAAAAAATTTGCTGATAATTCATAATTTTCATATTCACTTCTATCAAAGTTTACTGATATATATTTAAACAAAAAGAATGCTGATATTATTAATATTATGAAGCCTATTGCCGACTCAAAGTAATTGCTTTTCATAATTTCCTTTCTAAATTTATAATTTATTTTCACCAATTTTAATTATTTTACTTAGTAATTCTTCAATTAGCATTGAGTCTTCAGTAAAAATAATTTCATCACCATTTTTCATATAATCAAATGAACCCCCAGGCTCTATAGATAAATATTTTCCTCCAAATAATCCGTCTGTCTGTATAGAAATTGAAGAGTCTGATGGTATACCGATTTCTTTATTTAAACTTATTAAAACTTCTGGTTTGTTTTGATTCAAGGAAATTTTTATCACTTTACCAACTATCACCCCTGATAATCTAACTTCAGAGCCAAGCAAAAGTCCATCAATTCTATTAAACTTAGCTTTTGCAGTAAAGAGGTTAGCAAAATCATTTTCACCTTTTATAAAAATAAAATTAAAAATAATAGACAAAAATATAATTCCTAAAACAAACTTAAATTTTGATTTATTCATCAGGTTCCCATAATGAGTATTTATTTTCTACCTTACCTCTATTTTTAATACTTTCATAAGTATTAGATTTTTCAGTTCCTGTCATATTAGGTAAATGTTTTTTTATCCATCTAGGTTTTCTTTGGTTGTTTTTGGGAATTTCATTAGTAACGTGATGAAGCCATGCGTTCCACTCAGGCGGAACTTTGCTAGCTTCAACTTCCCCACTATAAATTACCCATCTTCTTTTTCTATTATTATTTGCAATACTTTTTTTCTTGGATGTAAAATACAAATTATTGTAAACATCAACTCCAACCTTTACTGAAAATAGCAAACTAAAAATTCTTAAAAAAAATTGATTATATGATAAATTCATTCTATTTTATATATTTAATTATAATACATGAAAATATCATAATGGTAAAAAAATTAAATACAAAAGAAGTTATTCATATATTCCTTAAAAACCTTAAAGACAAATTAAATGAAGATAATTTTGATTTAACTCAAAGGAATAAAATAACAAAAGATATTGATAGTTTTTTAGCAAGTTCTAATGTCGCATCAAAATATTCAAAAGTTGTTAGAAATAGATTGCCACATAGAAGAAAGGGATATACCCAAAAAGCTTCAATTAATAGTCATAAAGTTTATCTTAGAACAGGTGAATATATGGATGGTTCGTTAGGAGAGATCTTTATTGATATGCATAAAGAGGGTGCCTCTTTCAGAAGTTTAATGAATAATTTTGCAATTTCTGTATCTATAGGATTACAGTATGGAGTGCCATTGGAAGAATTTGTAGAGGCATTTACATTTACAAAATTTGAACCAAGTGGTAAAGTTAAAGGAAATGAAGAAATAAAATTTTCTACTTCTATACTTGATTATATTTTTAAAGAGTTAGCTATTTCTTATCTTGGAAGAGATGATTTCAGTAATATCGAAGATAATAGCCAGACCACAGAATTGAATCCAGAAAAAAATTATTTATCTGAAAATGATGAAGACAAAGAAAAGTTTTTACTTTCTTTTACAAGCAAAGGATATATAAGAAAAAAAATTTATGATAATAACCTTACTCTTATAACTAATACGAGTAAAAACCTAAAGACAAATAAAGATTTAAAAAAAGATAAACAAGACTTTGAGGAAGATCCATGCAGTAAATGTGGCAACTTCACAAAATATAGACAAAGTAATTATCTGATTTGTTTATCCTGCGATTTTAAACAAAAGGTGTAGACATATTTATTGTAAATAATTTAAAAAAACTTGGTTTTGAAACAGATCATAAACCCAAAAATTTAGCTTTTTATAAGCCTTACACAATTTCCAACAATTTGATTTTTATTTCTGGTCAACTTCCAACATTGAATAGTGAGATTATATTTTCAGGAAAAATTGGGGAAGATTTAAGTGAAAATGATGCAAAAAAAGCTGTTAGACAAGCAACTTGTAACTTACTGTTAACTCTTAATTTAGCTATCAGTGAAAATAATTTGAAAAAAAATTTCATAAAAATGACTAATCTTAAAGGATACATTAATTCTAATAGTAATTTTTTTAATCACTCCAAAATCCTAAATGAAGCATCTGAAATGGTCGTATATGTTATGGGAGAAAAAAATGGCATGCATTCTAGAAGTGTTATTGGGGTAAATTCACTTCCATTTAATTCATCAGTTGAAATTGAGGGTATTTTTTCAATATCTTAATTATGCAACAAAGAAAAAATCTAGAAATTTCATGTGTTAAGAGTGTAACTGAAATTCCAAAAAGTACTTGGAATATGCTCTCAAAGAATAATATTTTAACTGATTATGACTTTTTTCATGCGCTCGAAATAAGTCAGTGTACCTCTGATAAAACAGGTTGGATTCCAAATCATATCGTTTTTAAACTTGATAAAATAGTTGTAGCTATAATTCCTACATTTAAAAAATTAAATTCATTTGGAGAATATGTTTTTGATCATTCATGGGCAGATGCTTATCACAGAATGGGAATTAATTATTATCCAAAACTTTTAACTGCAATTCCTTTCACACCTATAAATACGGACAAAATTCTTATAAATAAAATTTATGTTGAAAGATTTGACGAAATTATAACTAAGCTCAGAGAATATTTATTAAGTTATAATCTCTCATCTTACCACATAAACTTTATTAATTTAAAAGATTCTGATAAATTAAAAAATTTTAATTTTTTTCAAAGAACAGGCATACAATATCATTGGAAAAATAATCATTATTCCAATTTTAATGATTTTTTATCCGAGTTCAGATCAAAAAAAAAAAAAAATATAGTTAAAGAAAGGAATTATCTTATTAAAAATAAGATCAAGATTTCCCAATTAATCGGTGATGAAATTTCAAAGGATGATTTAAATTTTTTTTACAAATGCTATTCTAATACCATTGAAAAAAAATGGTCACAAAAATATCTTAATTTGAATTTTTTTGAAAATATACTTAAATCTAATCTCAAAAAAAAAATACTTTTAATCACAGCTAAAGATAATGATGAAAATTATTTAGCCTGTTCACTAAACTTTATAGATAAGGACAAATTAATTGGAAGATATTGGGGTTGTCAGAATGAGATTCCTTTCCTTCATTTTGAACTTTGTTATTATCAAACTATTGATTTCTGCATTAAAAATAATATCAACCTTATAGAAGCAGGAGCGCAAGGTGAACATAAGATTGCCCGAGGTTATAGACCAACACTCACATTTTCAAATCATTGGGTAAATAACAAAGTAATGGAGGAACCTATTGCAAATTTTTTGAGTCATGAGAACAAAGTAATAAAAAGAAATTTATCTTTTTTGAATAATTACCTTCCTTTTAAAAAATAATTTCTATTTCTTTACTATTTTAGGAACTTTATTAGGTTTTATTTTGATTTCTATCCCATCCTTGGACTTATTTAAAGCAATTGAGATATGCCCACCATTTTTCAATTTGCCGTCTAGAATATCATTAGCAATTGGAACCTTTATTTGGTCCTTTATAACTTTAGCCATCGGACGTGCACCGTTATAGGGATCAAATCCTTTTTTTAATAACCATTTTTTTGCGTTCACTGTGATTTCTAATGTTAAATTTTTGGATGTAAAAATTGTTTCTAACTCAAAAATGAATTTATCAACAACCTTTAACGCATTTGCTTCACTTAATTTTGAAAATTGAATTATTGCATCAAGCCTATTTTTAAATTCTGGGCTAAAATACTGATTAATTGAATCCTCTATATCTATGTTGCTTTCGTTTCCAAGAAACCCAATTTTTTCTTTAAACAGCTCTCTAGCTCCCACATTACTTGTCATTATTATTATCGCATTTGTAAAATCAACTGTCTTACCAAGATGATCTGTTAGTTTTCCATAATCAAAAACTTGAAGTAAGATATTGAACAAGTCTGGATGAGCTTTTTCTATTTCATCTAACAATAAAACGCTATGTGGTTCTTTATCTATTGAATCTGTTAACAAACCACCTTGATCGTAACCCACATAGCCTGGAGGTGCTCCAATGAGCTTTGAAACACTATGTCTCTCCATATATTCAGACATATCGAATCTTATAAAATTTATACCAAGGATATTTGACAACTGCTTAGCTAATTCTGTTTTACCGACACCCGTAGGACCCGTAAAAAGGTATGAACCAATAGGCTTTGAATTATTATTTAGGCCTGCTTTTGATAACTTCACAGCAGATGACAACTGTTTAACGGCCTTGTCTTGTCCAAAAATTAGGGTTTTTAAATTTCTTTCTAAGTTTTTAAATTTTGTCTTCTCGGTGCTTGATATAGTCTTTCTTGGAATTTTAGCCATCTTTGAAATGACAATTTCAATATCACTGACGTTAACTATTTTTTTATTTCTTCTAGAATCTATCTTCACTGCTGCTGCTGCCTCATCTAAAATATCAATAGCCTTGTCTGGTAACTTTCTGTCTGAGATGTATTTTTTCGATAGTTCGACGGCCAATTTGAAACAATCTGACTCATACTTTATATTATGAAAATTTTCATAATAAAACTTAATTCCTTGAAGGATTTTAATTGAATCTTCAGAGGAGGGTTCATCAATATCAACTTTCTGAAATCTTCTACTTAGTGCCCTGTCTTTTTCAAAAAAATTTCTATATTCCGAATAAGTAGTTGAGCCAATACATCTCAATGTTCTTTTAGATAGTGCAGGTTTAAGTAAGTTGGATGCATCCATTGTTCCAGAGTTTGTGCCACCTGCTCCAATCAATGTGTGAATTTCATCAATGAATAATATAAAATCATCATTTTTTTCAAAAATATTAATTATTTTTTTCAGTCTTTCTTCAAAGTCACCTCTGTATCTGGTACCTGCAATTAGCGAACCTAAATCTAAAGAAAATAAAGTAGAATTATTTAAGTTATCAGGAACATTATTGTTAACGATTTCAATCGCCAAACCCTCAGCTAATGCTGTTTTTCCAACACCTGGGTCACCTACGAAAATTGGGTTATTTTTATTTCTTCTTGATAGAATTTGAATTGTTCTAGATATTTCATCCTCTCTCCCAATAATTTTATCAATTTTATTAGATGAAGCTTTTTTATTTAGATTAGTACAGTATTTTTCTAGAAAATTTTCTTTTACTTTATTTGCAGCATCATTTTCATTGAAATTCTCTTGTGAGAAAATTTCTTCATCATCATTTTTTTCTGTTCCATGAGATATATAATTAATTACATCAAGTCTTGTTAAATCCTGTTTTTGGAGAAAATAAACTGCATGAGATTCTCTTTCAGAATATAAAGCAGCAAGTATGTTCTGACCGTTAGCTTCTTTTTTACCAGAAGATTGAACATGAATCACAGCCCTTTGTATAACTCTCTGAAAACCTAGAGTTGGCTTTGGTTCAAAGTCTTCTTTTATGACTAAGTCATTAAGTTTATTTTGTATAAAATCATCAACTTCTCTTTTTAAAAGTTCAAAATTAACATCGCATGCTTTAAATATTTTCATTGCATCAAGATCATCTAACAAAGCAAACAAAAGGTGTTCTAGTGTAATAAACTGGTGGTTACATACTATAGCCTTATCAAGTGCTTTTTGTACGGTCTTTTCAAGCTCGTCAGATAACATTATTCTTTCTCCAAAATACATTTAAGCGGATGTTCATCATTCTTGGCCATTTGATTGACAGTTTTGACTTTAGTTTCAGCAACCTCAAGAGTGTAAACCCCACAAACACCAGAACCTTTTTTATGAACTGTAAGCATTATATTAACTGCTTGATCTTGAGACCTATTAAAAACTTTTTTTAACAGTGTGACAACATACTCCATTGGAGTGTAATCGTCGTTGAGCAAAATAACTTTATAAAGCTTTGGTTTTTTTACTTTAATGGATTCTCTTGAGATGACGGCAATTTCATCAACGTTATTATTATTTTTGTAGGTATTTTTATTTGGCATAATTTAACTTCGTTATATATAAAAATAGAAAAAAAAAATTACAGTTTCAAGCAATTATTTGATTACTTAGATCTTTACTTATCTTTTTTAGTTCGAGCTTAACCTTTGAGACTATTTTTTTTAAATTATCTTCAGAATTTGCCTCACATCTGATAACTAAACATGGTTGTGTGTTTGATGCACGTAATAACCACCAACCCTCTTCTTCTTTAACCCTCAAACCATCAATTAAAATTGCATTTCTATTCTTTTGATTTCTAACTATTTTTTCAACAACAGAAAACTTTAATTCATCGGAACACTCAATTCTAATTTCCGGTGTATTAAAAGTTTTTGGAAAGTTATTCACTATCTCAGATAATTTTTTTTCAGAACTCGATACCAAATTAATAAGTCTTACAGCAGCATATAATGCATCATCATAACCATAATATTTATCAGCAAAAAACATATGACCACTCATCTCTCCAGCAATATCTGCTTTTTCTTTCTTCATCATTTGCTTTATGAGACTATGACCTGTTTTTGACATAAAGGATTGGCCACCAATTTTTTTTATGTAATCAAATAAAACTTGACTGCACTTCACATCGGCAATAATTTTTGCATCATTTTTTTTTAAAATTAATTCTTGAGCATAGATTAGTAATAATATATCTCCAGGAACTATCTTTCCATTGTTGTCCACAACACCAATACGATCTCCATCTCCATCAAATGCGATTCCAAAATCTAGTTTTTTTTCTTTCACTACATTAATAACATCTTTTAAATTTTCTGGCACAGAGGGATCAGGATGATGATTAGGAAAATTTCCGTCAATGTTACAAAATAATAAAACTTGATTTCCTTTAACAGACTTAGATAAACTTTTCATTACCTCTCCTGCTGAACCGTTACCTGCATCCCAGGCTATGTTTAATTCTTTTTTTTGATTTAAACATGTTATAAGTTTGTTTACATATTTTATTTTTGTCACCAGTTTTCTTGATTTTAAAGAACTTTGTTTTTTTTTATATTCAATTGTCTTATCTGTGAGTTTTTTTAGTTCTTTTCCGAAAAAAGGGCTATTATTTTTTATTACCTTAAATCCATTATGACTCGCTGGATTATGAGAACCAGTTATCATGATTCCAGCCTCAGCATCATTTAAATATGAGGAATAATAAAGCATAGGAGTTGGGCCAACTTCAATTTCAAATACATTTGCTCCCCCGTTTATTAAACCTTTAAGTAAATATTCTTTCAAAGGTAATGAGGAATGTCTTCCATCCATACCCACATTTACAATCTTATTACCGATTAATGTTTTAGCAAAAATATAACCAAATATTTCAGCATCTATTAGATTTAGAGATTCTTTAAAAACTCCTCTAATATCATATTCTCGAATGATAAATGGATTAAACTTATGTTTCATTTAAAAATCTTATTTGGTCTTCCTAAAGAATAATATTTGAAACCCATTTCAATCATTTCTTTAGGATTGTATATGTTCCTAAAGTCAATCAATACTGGTTCTTTTAATAAATTCTTTATTTTTTCTAGATTCAATGCTCTAAATTGATTCCATTCTGTTAATATAATAAGTGCATCTGAATTCTCTACTGCTTCATATGTCTCATTGAACCATTGAATTTCTGTAAAATATTTTTTGAATTTTTTTTTTGCTTCTCTCATTCCCTCAGGATCATACAAATTAATTTTCACACCCTCTTTAATAAGTGCTGGAACTAGATCCAAACTAGGACTATCTCTCATGTCGTCTGTGTTTGGTTTAAAAGTTAATCCTAAAATTGTTAATGTTTTATTTTTTAAATTGTAGCCACATACCTCCATAACTTTTTTATAGAGATTTTGTTTTCTTTGATTATTACTTTTAACTACATGTTCAATTAATCCTAAATTAAAATTGTGTTCTTGTGCTGTTTTAACCAGTGCTAGAGTATCTTTAGGAAAACAAGAGCCTCCATAACCTGGTCCTGGATGAAGAAATTTTTTACCAATTCTTCCATCTAAACCAATCCCAGTTGATACGTCTCCAATATTGGCACCAACTTTTTCACAAAGTTCTGACATCTCATTTATAAAAGTAATTTTTGTTGCCAAGAAAGAATTAGCAGCGTACTTTATTAGTTCTGATGTTTCCCTTTTGGTAAAAATTATAGGTGTTTCCAAAAGATACAAAGGTCTATAAAGTTCACTTAATAATTTTTTTGCTTTATCGCTTTCACAACCAATAACAATACGATCAGGTCTCATAAAATCGTCGATAGCTGAGCCTTCTCTTAAAAATTCTGGATTTGACGCCACATCGAAGTTAAGTCTGTTATTTTCTTTCTTAATAATCTCAAACACACGTTTGCCAGTTCCTACAGGCACAGTTGATTTGTTAACTACAACAGCATAATGATTTAACTTTTTTCCAATTTCTTGTGCAACTTTAAAAACAAAGCTCAGATCAGCATGCCCATTGTCTTTTCTGGGAGGCGTTCCTACTGCAATAAATATTACCTGGGAATCCAAAATTGATTTAGAAAGATCTGTTTCAAATTTTAATCTCTTCTGCTCAAGATTCTTTTTTACTAAAGATTCCAAACCAGGTTCATATATGGGAATAATACCTTTTTTTAAATTTTTAATTTTTTCTATATTATTATCTACACATGTTACATCTACTCCAAACTCTGCAAAGCAAGTTCCAGAAACTAAACCAACATATCCTGTTCCTATAATTGTGATTTTCATTTTCTTTTTAAAAACTCTAAAAGTTCATTTTTTATATTTTTTTGTCTAAGGGCAAATCCAATATTGGCTTTTACAAATCCTAAACTACTTCCACAGTCGTATCTCTCCCCCTTAAACTTATAACCATAAACCTTAGATACCTTTAATAAATCATCTATAGCATCCGTAAGTTGAATTTCACCACCTACTCCTATCTTTTGTTTTTCTAAAAAATTAAAAATTTTAGAATCTAGAATGTATCTTCCAATTACAGATAAGTTTGATGGAGCGTCTTTCGGTTCTGGTTTTTCGATAATATTTTTAATTAAAAGATAATCTTTAAATTTTTTTTTTACATCAACAATTCCGTACTTGTGCGTCTCACTTTTTGAAACTTGCTCTAAAGACAAAATTGAACCCCCTATACTAGCTTCAAGTTCAAGCATTTGAAGGGTAACTTTTTTCCTTGCATAAATTAAATCGTCTGGAAGAATAACAACAAACTTTTCATTTTTGTTAATCAAATTTCTTGCGCACCAGATTGCATGTCCAAGTCCTCTGGGTTCGTGTTGTATTACCGTAATAATTTCTCCCATCTGGGTTTGTCTTTTGATTAATTCAAGTTCCTTAAGTTTTTTTTTTCTTTTTAAATTATCCTCTAAAACTAAAGATCTATCAAAATGTTCGCTTAAAAGATTTTTCTTTGATGAACTAACAAAAATAATTTGTTCAATTCCAGATTCAAAAGCTTCTGAAACAGCCCACTCAATAATGGGTCTATCTAATACTATAAGCATTTCTTTCGGAACTGCTTTTGTCGCAGGCAGAAATCTTGTGCCAAGACCGGCAACTGGGATTATAGCTTTTTTTATTTTACTCATTTGTAGTATTCTTATATTACAAGAAATATCAATTTAAAAGAGTTTCTTTCGCTTTATTTATCCTAGAAGTAACCCAATCAGATCCACCTAAATCGGGATGATTTTTTTTAATTTGCTTTCTATAAGCTGCGATGATGTCATCTTTTGTTGCTCCATCATTCAGTCCAAGAATTCTCAGAGCCTCATCTCTACTCATTGAACTACTGAAATCTTTGTTTTCTTTTTTTTTAAAAATAAAATTTTTTATAAATAAAATTACAGAGCGCCATCTTATGAAAAACCAAAAAGCAGCAGGGATAAATGAAAAAAAAGATGGATAAACTCTGTACAACAGAAAACAGCTTAAAATTATTAAGAATAAAATTATTATATTAAGAAAAAGTTTAAAATTTTTAAAAGATGAATTAGAAATTTTTTTTAAAAAAAAAATAACTAACAAAAGAGAAAATATTCCAACTAATAAAAGAAAAAACATGATATGTTTTTAAAAAAATTATGACTAAAAGTAAACTTTTATATTTTGTTAGTGAGGATAAATATTTTCTAACTCACAAATTATCGCATGGTTTAGCTGCATTAAAAAATGGATTCGATGTTTTGGTCATTTGTAATATTTCTGTCTATAAAAAAAAATTAGAGACATATGGCTTTAAAGTATTAAACTTTCCATTTAACAGAAAGAGTATCAATCCTATTAAGGAAATAATTTATGCTTTTAAATTTTTAAGGATATTAAATAAGGTTAAACCAGATATAGTCCAATGTATTGCTTTAAAACCAATCTTATATTTTATTATTTGTGAATTTTTTTATAAATTTAGTGTACAAAAAATTTTCGCAATTGTTGGATTAGGATACATCTTCATTAATAAAAATTTCAAAACTAAATTTCTTAAGTTTGTTTTGCTAAATATGATTGCATTTTCATTGAAAAAAAAAAACTCTATAGTTGTTTTCCAAAATATTGATGACATGAATTATTTTTTACAAAGAAGAATTGTTGAAAAAGATAAAGTTTTGATAATTCCTGGGTCAGGTGTAAACACTAGCTATTTTAAACCAAGAAATGTAGCAAAAAAATACGACTTAATTTTACATTCAAGAATGCTAATTGATAAAGGAGTTGTCGATATAATAACAGCTTTACAAATTTTGCAAAAAAAAGAAATATTTTTAAAAACGCTTTTTTTAGGAAACCCAGATTATAACAATTTAGCCTCGATTAAGACTAATGAATTAAAATTGTGGAATAAGCAAAAACTTATAGTTTGGATTCCAGAAAAAAAAAAAATTTTAAAATATATATTACAGTCTAGGATATCGATACTTCCTTCTTTAAGAGAGGGATTTCCAAAGAGCTTACTTGAAGCCGCAAGTTGCGGTCTACCCTTGATTTCTACTGACGTTCCTGGTTGTAGAGAAATTTGTATAAATAATTATAACGGATTATTAGTAAAAAAAAATAACCCTCAAGATTTATCTATAGCTATAGAACGTCTTATAAAAAATAAAAACAAGTTAAAAACTTTTGGATACAACAGCAGAAAACTTGTTGTTGAAAATTTTTCGGATAAAATTATTTCTAAGCAATTTTTAAGTTTATACAATACAAGAGCTAAAAAAGTCCTTTGATCTGGTCTTTTTGATCAACCCCAACTTCGTAAGCCGCTGGTTTTTTCGGAAGTCCAGGCATAGTCATTATATCCCCTGCTACTGCAACAATAAATTCGGCGCCTGCCGAAATTCTTATCTCTCTGATTGTTATAGTATGATCTTTTGGTGCACACTTTTTGGAAGGATCAGTACTAAAACTATACTGAGTTTTTGCCATGCAAACTGGAAAATGATTAAATCCAAGAGTATCAATTTCCTTTAATTTTTTTATAGCAGCTGGTGAAAAAGTTACCTCATCTGCTCGGTATATTTCTTTTGAAATTATATTTATTTTTTCTTCAGTAGTATTTTCATTATCATATAAAAACTTAAAATTTGCATTATTCTCATCAGTCTTTTTAACAACCTCTTTTGCTAAATTTGCTGCACCTTCCCCGCCCTTGGCCCAATGTTCTGCCAGAATTGCATTCACACCATATTGCTTACAAACATCTTGAACAGCATCAATTTCTTTATCAGTATCAGTTGGAAATTTATTTATTGCAACAACACTTGATAATCCAAACTTTGATATATTCTCAATATGCCTAAGTAAATTTGGTAATCCTAATTTTAACGCGCCAATATCCTCTGTACCTAGACTTTTTGGTTCAGCATTTCCGTGAAGTTTTAGAGCTCTAACTGTTGCCACAATAACAGCACATGATGGAGCAATTCCTGATTTTCTGCATTTTATATCTAGGAATTTTTCAGCACCTAAATCTGCACCAAAACCAGCTTCGGTAACTACATAATCGGATAGCTTCAAGGCTGTTTTAGTTGCAAGAACTGTATTACAACCATGGGCTATATTTGCGAACGGTCCTCCATGAATAAAAGCGGGGTTATTTTCTAAAGTTTGTACTAAATTAGGTTGTAATGCATCTTTTAACAAAGCTGACATAGCACCATCAGCTTTAATGTCTTTGCAAGTAACTGGATTCATGTCGCTATCATATGCAACAATTATTTTACCTAGCCTATTAAATAAATCATCAAAATCATTTGCCAAACACAATATAGCCATAACTTCAGAGGCAACTGTGATATCAAATCCATCCTCTCTAGAAAATCCATTAGCTACTCCTCCCAAAGAATTAACTATTGTTCTTAGAGCTCTATCATTCATATCAACCACTCTTCTCCAGAATACTCTTCTTGAATCAATTCTCGGTTCTAAGCGCCAGTATATGTGATTATCAATCATTGCCGACAAAAGATTATGTGCTGATGTTATGGCGTGAAAATCACCAGTAAAATGAAGATTAATATCCTCCATTGGAACAACTTGAGCATAACCTCCGCCTGCTGCTCCTCCTTTCATTCCGAAACAAGGTCCCAAACTTGGTTCACGAAGAGCTACCATTGCTTTCTTTCCAATATAGTTTAAACCATCAGTAAGACCAACCGAAGTTGTGGTTTTCCCCTCTCCAGCAGTAGTTGGTGTCATTGCTGTAACTAAAATTAATTTTCCATCTTCTTTATTTTTAAGATTATTTATGACCTTGAATGGTATTTTTGCCTTGTCATGACCATAAGGAATCAAGTCGTCAGAGTTTAAATTTAATCTCGTTCTTGCAAGTTCAAGTATAGGTGTTTTTTTTGCTAGTCTGGCAATTTCTATATCAGATTTATAATCAGTCATCAGATGACTATACTATGAAAATAAAAAATTTTAAATTTTTTTTTTAGATTATTGATCAATTTCTTTTCCTAATCTCGATATTTCTTTATTGATGATATTTTATACAAATTTTGTTTTAGGAAAATACTTCATCTAGAAATTTATGGACTAATTTGTTCTAAACTTATTTAAAATTCTTTTTTTTTCATAATCTTTAAAACATGATTTTTTTCATAAAGAATATATGAACTCATAAAATAGTTTTATTAAAATCAATTTTTTTATTACAAATCCTATTACTTTTTTTCATAAAAAGCCATGATTGGATATTTTCTATCATAAACTCTTTCTCGAATTTCTAAACTTGAACAATATTAACTTTAAAATCATGATTTTTATCTTTATAGTCAATATTTAAACTAACCAAGTTACTAAAAATAATAATTAAATATTCTTACAACATAAATTGAATTGCATATACTTGTAAATGAAATCATTAATTAAAAATACAAACGATATTATATCAAAAAAAACCGCTAAAATATTAATTAATATTGGTTCAATAAATTTTAGTCCTAATAAACCGTTTAAATTAACATCTGGAAAATTTAGTCCTGTATATTGTGACTGTAGAAGGATAATTTCATTTCCAAAAGAAAGAGCAAAACTAATTAATTTTGCTACGAAAAAAATTAAAAATGAGTCTTTTTTTAATAAAATAACAAATATTTCAGGCGGAGAAACCGCTGGAATACCTTTTTCAGCATTAATCGCTTCAAAACTAAATTTACCAATGACATACATTAGAAAAGAAAAAAAAAAATTCGGAAAAAAAGAACAAATTGAGGGAATTTTAAATGAATCTGAAAACGTGATACTAGTCGAAGATTTGATAACTGATGGGGGTAGTAAACTAAGTTTTATAAATGCGTTAGAAGAAAAAAAAGTAAAATTAAGAGCAATATTTGTTATTTTCAATTATGGTATTTTTTTCAATAAGTTCCAACACAAAAACAAATCAATTAAATTAATACACCTAACAACATGGAAAGACGTAGTTCAGATGGCATTTTCGATGAATAAAATAACTTTAAAGGAAAAGAAAATTATTAACGATTTTCTAAAAGAAATAGGAGTTAAAAATTAGAAATCTTTCCATGATTTGATGTTGAAAGCCTAGAATATTTATTTTGTTCTATCATACCTGATAAAAAAGCTTTTCTTCCAGCTCTAACTGCTAATTTCATTGCTTCAGCCATATGTTTAGGCTCTAGTGATCTTGCAACAGATGAATTTAATAGAACTCCATCAAAACCAAGTTCCATAACTTTAGCTGCATCACTTGGTTTTCCAATGCCAGCATCGACAATTACATTGCCTTTACAAAATTCTCTAATTAATTCTAAATTATGTTGATTTCTAATTCCCAAGCCTGAGCCAATTGGTGAGACAAGGGGCATTACTACTTCACATCCAACTTCCTCAAGTTTTAGACATATTACAGGATCATCAGAACAATATGCTAAAATCTTAAATCCTTTTTTTACAAGTTCCCTAGAAGTGTTAACCAATTCAATGGAGTTTGGAAGTAAAGTATCTTCATCGGCGATTATTTCTAATTTTAGAAGATTAGTTTCTAAAGCTTCTCTCGACAACTCGGCCGTTAAAATTGCTTCTCTTGAGGATAGACAACCTGCTGTATTTGGCAAAAAAGTGTATTTTTCTTTTAATCTTTCAAAAATATTATCATTTGAATTAAAATCAACTTTTCTAATCGATACAGTAATTATTTCTGCCCCTGAAAGTGCCAGAGACTCCTCTAAAATTTTATCATTTGGATATTGGGATGTCCCCATTATCAGTCTAGATGAGTATTTTTTATTATTTATTTTTAATTTGTCTGTCACCATAAATTTATCCCCCTGGAAATGGAGTAACAATTTCAATTATATCATTCGATTTCAGTGTATATATAGCCCAATCTTTCTTTTTAATTAAATTTTTATTAACAGCAACAGCAATATTTTTTTTGTTGAAGTTAGGAATTTTTGTTTTCAATAGAAGACCTAAATTCGGAATGTCCGTATAAAAAAAACTAATTTTTTCTTCGTTAACAGTTAATTCTATTTTTTCTTTCATAATTTTTTTTTTAAAAACCTTGTTGGCGACAAACTTTGATTAATTTTTTTGCCCATGATTACATCATATACTAATTCAGCTGTTATTGGTGATAAAAGTACTCCATGTCTATAATGACCAAAGGCACAAATAATGCTTTTTGATATTTCATCTATTGTGCCGATAATTGGAAGCCCGTCGTAACTTGCAGGTCTCAAACCAGAATTTAAACTTTTAATTTCAAGTTCTTCTGTAAAAGGTAGCGATTCTTTTAAATTTTTCACCAAAAAAAAAATTTCATCTATATTAATCCCTGATTTAAACCCTCTATCATCCTCAGTAGCTCCAACCATAATCTCATTGTCATCTCTTGGTGCTATATAAATATTTCTAAACCACAAGTTATGAGTAATTTTTTGATTATTGTTACAACTTAAATTTAATGAAACCCCTTTTAGAGGTTTCGATGAAATATTTATTGAGAATGAACGTTTTAAAACTTTTTGACTCCAAGCTCCCGCAGCTAAAATAATTTTATCGGAATAAAATTTTTCACCATCATAACTCACACCAACTTTTTTATTTTCAAAAATTATTTTTTCAATATTTTTATTAATAATTTTTCCTCCATTTTTTAAAAAACAATCTTTCAAACACATTTTCAAGTTTATTGGATTAACCTGATCTTGTGATTTACAATATAGTGAACCTTGAACATTATCATTTAAATTAGGTTCAAATTTTAAAGTCTCTTCTCTATCTAAAAAGTCAATATTTTTACCGAGTTTCAAGAAAAATTTTTGTTTAAACTTTAATCTCTGTAAATCATCAAAATTATTTGCAACCATTAAGGCAGACGTCTTTTTAAAATTAATTTCAAGACTTGAATGTTCACTTATTTTTTTAGCATATTCTTCCCACTTTTTTTTTGAGAGTTCTAATAAATTGAATAAATCTTCCTCTGAGGGTTTAGCTTCTATTACTGGTGCTAACATTCCTACAGACGCTAGACTAGATTCTCTTGAATCATCATAATTAAATATTGTTACTTCAAAACCATTCGTTATAAGTTTAAATCCAATTGATAAACCTATCAAACCTGAGCCAATTATAAAAATCATTTAACTTTTAAAATAAATTACTACTTTAATCCTTGAATATATAGATTATTATAATTAAAAACTTATTAAATGTTTAAATTAGATAAAAAAAAATTAAAACACAAACTTAATCACTTAGCCTTTGAAGTGACCCAAAATAATAGCACTGAACCTGCTTTTTCAGGTCAGTACTACGATTTTTACGAGGAAGGTACATATAATTGTATATGTTGCGGTAAAGAACTTTTCAACTCAAAGGATAAATATGATTCTGGAAGTGGCTGGCCAAGTTTTTCTGCTTCTATAAACGATAAAGAACTTAAGTTAGTTAAAGATAAGAGCTTCGGCATGGTAAGAATCGAGGTAAGGTGTCGTAAATGCGATTCACATTTAGGTCATCTTTTTGACGATGGTCCTAAACCTACCTTTAAAAGATTTTGTATTAATAGTGTTTCATTGAAATTCGAAAGTGACAAAGATGAATTATAATAATTTTTTTAAAGAAAACTTGGAGAGTTTAAAAAATCAAGGTAAATACAGAACTTTTGCAGACTTGGAAAAAATAGCTGGGAACTTTCCTCAAGCAATAAACTATGAGGGTAATCTGGTTAAAGAAGTTACTGTTTGGTGCAGTAATGATTATTTAGGTATGAGTCAAAATAAAGAGGTTTTGAAACAAATGTCATTTGCTCTTAACAAAGTTGGAGCTGGTTCAGGTGGAACTAGAAATATTTCTGGAACTAATCATTATCATGTATTGCTCGAAAGAGAATTATGTTATCTGCATCAAAAAGAGGCGGCACTATTGTTCAATTCAGGTTATTTAGCCAACTTAGCTACTTTATCAACATTTGGAAAAATGATGCCAAACTGTACATTTATATCTGACGAAAAAAATCATGCTTCAATGATTCAAGGCATCAAGCATTCAAATGCAAAAAAATTTATTTTTAGACACAATGATCTCAATGATTTAGAGGATAAATTAAAAAAAATAAATCCTAACCATCCAAAAATTATTGCTTTTGAATCCGTCTATTCTATGGATGGAGATTTTGCTCCCGTTAAAAATATTGTAAAAATAGCAAAGAAATATAAAGCTCTTACTTATGTTGATGAAGTACATGCCGTTGGTATGTACGGAAAAAGAGGGGCTGGAGTTTGCGAACAAGAGGGTGTAATGAATCAAATAGATATTCTTCAGGGCACATTAGCAAAGGCATTTGGGGTTATGGGAGGATACATATCAGGTAATAGATATCTTATTGATTTTATAAGAAGTCATGCTTCTGGTTTCATCTTTACAACTTCACTCCCACCCTGCATTGCCGCAGGTGCATACACAGCAATGAGACATCTTAAATTTTCAAAAAATGAAAGAAATGAGCAAATAAAAGTTGTTAATAAAGTAAAGAAAAAATTTTTAGAAGAAAACATACCTTTTCTTGATTATGAAAGTCATATAATACCGGTTATTATTGCAGATGCGAAGTTATGTAAACTTGCAAGTAAAATACTTCTTGAAAATCATAATATATATGTTCAACCTATTAATTATCCCACAGTTCCAATTGGAAAAGAGCGGCTAAGAATTACTCCAACCCCTCTTCATTCTGATGCAATGATAAGAAAACTCATATATGGCATAAAATCAGTTTTTGAAACGCTTAAGATAAAGCTAAACACTTAATTATTATGGAAATAAAAGCTTACTATCCCATTTCTTTGCTTTTTTAAAAAAATACTCTCTTTCATGAAGTCTGTACTTTCCTTGTTTCCAAAACTCAAAATCTATAGGCTCAATTTTTATTCCTGCCCAATGAGAGGGTCTGGGAATAAATTTATTTTTGAATTTTTTCCTATAATACTCTATTCTTCTCAAAAAAAAAGTTCTTGAATCTAGTTTTTTAGATTGGTTTGAAGCCCAAGCACCAATCCTACTTTCTCTTGGTCTTGTAAAAAAATACTCATCTGAAGATTTTTCATCAATCAATTTTCCAATTCCGGTAATTCTTATTTGCTTTCCAATACTTTCCCAATAAAAACACATTGACATTTTATTATTAAATTCAAATTGCTTTCCTTTATTACTTTTTAGATTGGTAAAAAAAACAAATCCATCATCTAATATTTTTTTTAACAAAACCATTCTTATGTAAGGTTGATTTTTCTTATCTGATGTTCCCAATGCGAATGCAGTAGGGTCTTGAGTTTTTTTGTTTTCAACTTCATTGAACCATTGGTTAAATTTTTTATAAGGATCAGTCATAAGTAATAGTTGGTATTTTCTTAAATCTATATTATAAATTTAAATAATATATAAAATCTTACAAACAATAATAAAATTACATGAATAAATCTATAATAAATTTGAAAGGCAAAAAAGGGATAATCATGGGTGTTGCAAACGAACGTTCTGTTGCTTGGGGCATCGCATCAGCTTTATCGAATAGTGGAGCAGAGCTTGCTTTTTCTTATGTTAATGAGTCTATTAAAAAAAGGGTTGTTCCTCTTGCTGAAAAGTGTAACTCAAGTTTAGTTTTTGAATGCGATGTTGGCTCTGACAAAAGTATAAAAGAATTTTTTAATAAGATCTCAGGTTCGTGGGCTGATTTTGATTTTCTCGTACATTCAATCGCATTTTCTGATAAAAATGAATTAAAAGGAGAATATATTGATACCTCGAGAGAAAACTTTGTTAACACACTTAATATTTCATGTTATTCGTTAACAATATTAAGTAAAGAAGCTAGTAAACTCATGAAAAATGGAGGGCAAATATTAACTTTATCTTACTTAGGTGCAGAAAGAGTTATGCCTCATTACAACGTGATGGGAATTGCAAAATCGGCGCTTGAAACAAGTGTAAAATACTTGGCGTCTGATTTAGGAAAATTAAATATTAGAATTAATTCAATTTCGGCTGGTCCAATAAAAACACTTGCCTCATCTGGTATCTCAGATTTTAAATATATACTTAAATGGAACGAATATAATTCTCCAATGAAACGAATAACAGATATTGATGAAGTAGGAAAAAATGCTCTGTATTTATTATCTGATTTGTCTTCAGGTGTAACAGGAGAAAACATTCATGTTGATTGTGGCTATCATGTAGTAGGAATGAAAGCTGTTGATGCCCCAGACATATCAGTTATATAATGTCAGGAAGCAGTTTTGGTGAAATATTCAAGTTAACTACATGGGGAGAAAGTCATGGTGATGCAATTGGATGTGTTATTGAGGGAGTGCCTTCTGGAATAAAATTAACCGAGAATTGTATTCAGAATTATCTAGACAAGAGAAAACCAGGCCAATCAAAATTTACAACCCAAAGAAAAGAACCAGATAAAATAAAAATTCTTTCTGGTTTATTTGAAAATACGACTACGGGCACGCCTCTATCAATGGTTATTTATAATGTTGATAAAAAAAGTAAGGATTATAAAGATATTTCTGAATCTTTTAGACCTGGGCACGCAGATTATACCTATGAAAAAAAATTTGGGCTCAGAGATTACAGGGGTGGTGGAAGGGCCTCAGCCAGAGAAACTGCTATGAGAGTGGCCGCTGGAGCAATTGCCCGAAAAATATTATCCAACAAAATTAAGATTCGAGGAGCACTGATCCAAATTGGAAAAATTAAAATCAATAAAAAAAATTGGAATTGGAAAGAAGTAACTAAAAACGATTTTTTCTCACCTGATAAACATATAGTTAAAATATGGGAAGAGTATCTTTTAAAGGTTAGAAAAGAGGGCTCTTCTATTGGTGCAATTATTGAGATAAGGGCATCTAATGTTCCGGTAGGCTTAGGGGAACCTGTATTCGACAAAGTTGACGCACTTATTGCAAAAGCAATGATGAGTATACCAGCGGTCAAAGGTGTTGAGATAGGAAAAGGTTTTGAAAGTGCTGAAATTAGAGGGGAGGAAAATGTTGACGAAATATATATAAAAAATAATAAAGTTACATTTAATTCAAATAATGCTGGTGGAACTCTTGGAGGAATTACTTCAGGTCAAGATATTGTGATTAGATTTGCGGTAAAGCCAACAAGTTCAATTCTTAAACCAAAAAATACCATTACCAAATCTGGCAAAGAGACAAAAATTATTACTAAAGGTAGACACGATCCATGCGTAGGAATTCGAGCAGTCCCGGTAGGTGAAGCAATGCTTGCAATTGTTTTAGCTGACCTTTTTTTAAGAAAAAAAGCAATGGCTAAATAAATTATTAGTTATTCGTCATGTAAAGAAAAAATTCTTTATTACCTTTTTGACCTTTGATTGGACTCTCAATAAGATCGACGAAATTTAGATTTAGATTTTTTGTAAACCATTCAATTAATTCATTACAGACTTTATTATGGATAAGCTTATCTTTTATAATACCTCCTTTTCCAACATATTTTCTTCCTGCTTCAAACTGAGGCTTTATCAATAGAATTATTGAGGACTTTGGATTCAAAAATTTTAAACTTGGTGGTATTACTTTTTTTAAAGAAATAAAGCTTACATCGCATACAAGCAAATCTAATTTATCTTTAATTTTTTTTTCATCTAAATATCTTGCGTTTGTTCGTTCTAAAACTTTTACTTTATTGTTATTTCTAAGTTTCCAATCAAGTTGTCCATAACCAACATCTATTGAATATACTAAATTAGCACCGTTACTAATTAAGACTTCAGTAAATCCTCCAGTAGAAGACCCAATATCTATGCAAATTTTTTCTCTAACCTTTAAATTAAAATATTTAATAGCATAAGATAATTTTATTCCGCCTCTAGAAACCCACTCATGCTCATTTTCAATTATTTTAATATAAGAGCCTTTTTTTACTATAAATCCTGGCTTATCAATTTTCTTGTCATCTATGAAAACGGCACCAGAAATTATTTTTGAAACTGCTTTTTGTCTAGAATTAAATAATTTTAAATTAATTAAAACAGTGTCTAACCTGAGTTTATTTTGTTGCTGTGGTACAATTAGATTTTTCAAGATTTAATAATTTCTCTCAATTATTAGTTTCGTAATTTTCGTTAAGTTGTTTGATTTAGAACCAAAGCTAGATATTAGATCAATTGACTCGTCGATTAAATCTTTTGCCATCTGTTTTGCTTTTTTTACTCCTAAGAATGAAATGAAAGTTTTTTTTCCTTGTAATTTATCTTTATTTATTTTCTTTCCAACTTTACTCTCTTCTCCCTCAAAATCGAGCAGATCATCTTTTATTTGAAAAGCAATTCCGAGATTAAATGAATATTTCTCAAATAATTCATAAAATTCTTTTTCTTTTTTTGCTAATATTGGAGCAGAAATGCAAGAAAATCTAAATAATTCCCCAGTTTTAAGTCTCTGAAGTTTCTTTATATCTCCAAAATTTAGATCCTTACTTGAGGCTTCTAAGTCTAACATTTGCCCCTCAACCATACCTGTAACACCTGCAGATTTACAGAGCTCATTTATTAAATTACACCTAACAGCAGAACATGGATGTGTCTCTTTTTCTGATAAGATTTGAAATGACAAACATTGCAGAGCATCACCAACTAATATAGCCGTAGCAACATCAAATTTTTTATGACAAGTCAGACTTCCTCTTCTCATGTCATCGTTATCCATTGCTGGCAAATCGTCATGAACTAAAGAGTAACAATGCATTAATTCAATACTTATTGCAACATTCACTGCTTGCTTTATATCTACATCTAAAATTTTGGCAATTTCCAAAACAAAAATAGGTCTTAATCTTTTTCCACCAACATTTAAAACATATTTTATTGCCTCCAATATAGAAGCATCTGAAAATTTTGCTCTACTTACAAACTTTAAAATCTTGTCCGTAACGTATTTAGAATAATTTTCTAAATAAGCTTTGAATTCACTATTCATTTATTCATCAAAGTTTTCTAACTTATTTTTATCAATGACTTTTTTTATTTTCATTTCTGCATTTTTTAATTTGAAATCACAGTGATTTTTCAATTTTATCCCTAATTCATATAACTTTATCGATTCATCTAAGTCAGATTCTTCACTTTCAAGTTTACTAATTATATTTTCAAGCATCTTAAACGATTCTTCAAAACTCAATTTTTCAATTTCATCTTCCCTAATAGTATCTTGCATATTAAAAACTAACTTTTTTTTATTGTAAAACAAACAACTTTATTAATATTTTCTTGATTAAGAATTTTTATATTCAAATTTTTTGATAACTCTAATAAATCTTGCTTAAAATTTGGATCATCAGCTTGAATTTCAATAATTGAATCTTTTTCAACTTCTTTGATTTTTTTTGCAACTTTTAATACTGGGATTGGACACTTAAAACCAACCAAGTTCAATTTAGTAATTTTTTGTTTCATAAAATAATAAATTTAATATTTAAATTGAGAACTATATTATATATATTAATATGAATTCTATTATATTATTATGAAATATTTTAAATATATATTAACTTTAGTAGTCTTTTTTTCTTTTAATCTAAGCTTTGCACAGAACAAAATTAAAATTGGTACCCTTCAATATGGGAGTGTCAATTGGGAGCTTGAACTCATTAAACAATTATCACTAGACAAAAAAAATAACATTAATGTAGAAATTGTTCAGCTTGCAAGTAAGAATGCGGCAGCTGTAGCACTTCAAGGTAATGCTGTTGATTTGATTGTTACTGATTGGTTTTGGGTCTCAAGACAAAGAGCTTTAAACAGAATGTTTTCCTTTGTACCTCATTCTATGGCCGCGGGTGGGCTTATCGTAGATGAGAACTCAGGTATTCAGAGTATTGACGATCTTAAAGGAAAAAAAATTGGCATTGCTGGCGGCCAAGTAGATAAAAGCTGGTTGATATTTAGAGCTTTCTATCAACAAAAATTTGGTAATGATCTAATAAATGAAACAAAACAAATTTTTGGAGCTCCACCATTGCTTAACAGAAAGATAGAGCAAGGTAGTTTTGACGCCATTTTAACATATTGGCCTTATCAGGCTAGATTACTCTCAAAAGGATTTGTAAAAGTGATAAATGTTAATGATATTATCAAAAATTTGGGAATAAACAGTAATATGCCAATAATCGGATGGGTATTTAGGGATGAATGGGCGCAGGAAAATCCAAATTTATTAGAAAACTTTATAAATACATCAAATGAAGCCAAAGAGTTGATGTTGAAAAAAGATGAAGTTTGGGAAAATATCAAGCCCATTATGAAATCAGAAAATGATAAAGTTTTCAATAATCTTCGTGATATTTATCGCGAAGGCATACCAAGAAATTTTGGTTCATCCAATGTAGACGGCGCATCAATTCTTTATAGTACTCTTTCTGAAATTGGTGGCAAAGCTCTTGTTGGAAACTCAAAGGAAATTGCCCCAGGAACATTCTGGTTAGAATAACATGAAAATTTTTTCCAATAGTACTAGCCTAAGGCTTTTATCCTTATTGGCTTTCCTCTCTTTATGGTATCTAGTAAGTTTCTTAGTTGATAATTCACTGTTACCTAGTCCCTCAAATGTTTTGATAAAAATTAACGATGAAATTAATGCTAATGAATTATTTAAGCATACAGGCATTACTCTTAGAAGAGTATTCTTATCATTTAGTATTGCAATGATAATAGGTGCAGCCATTGGAATATTTATGGGAAGAAGAAAGAAGATTAATGACTTTTTCGATGATTGGTTAGTTTTAGGATTGAATGTTCCAGCTTTAGTTATCATTATTTTATGTTATGTTTGGTTTGGGTTGAATGAATCTGCAGCAATTTTAGCAGTTTCCTTAAATAAAATACCAATGGTTGCTGTTATTATGCGGGAAGGCTCTAGATCCATTGATGAACAATATATCGATGTAGCAAAATTTTATAATATTAGTAAAAAAAAACTTTTTTATAAAATAATTATACCACAACTATATCCATATCTAATGTCTGCAGCTCGGTCTGGATTGTCCCTAATTTGGAAAATAGTTCTAGTTGTTGAACTGTTGGGAAGAAGTGATGGAGTAGGTTTTAAATTATACGGTCTTTTTCAATTTTTTGATATAAGTGGAATCCTAGCCTATACTTTTACATTTGTTGCAGTAATAATATTTGTTGAATTTATTTTTGTAAGACCCCTTGAAAGAAAGTTAACATTATGGCGTTAAAAAATGAGTATTTCTATTAAGATCAAGGAAAAATTTTTTCTAAGCAAGGATAAACAAGAGAAGATAGTTGCTCTCAGAAATATTAACACAAAAATTAAATCAAAAGAATTTGTATGCATTGTTGGACCATCGGGATGTGGTAAAACAACTCTAATGAACTTAATTGGAGGATTGGTGGCGTCTAATGACTCTGAAATTTTAATTAATGAACAAGAACTTAGTTCAAAAAATTCTTTAGGTTATGTATTTCAAACATCAAGATTAATGCCATGGCTAAATCTTTTCGAAAACATAAAATTGGTTTGTAATGACTCAATAGATTCAGAAAAAAAAATAAAGGAAATACTAGAAAATTTTGAACTTTCAGAATTTTTAAATGCATTTCCAAGTACCATATCCGGTGGTATGAGACGAAAAGTTGCATTAGCCCGAGCTTTTGTGAATAGCCCAGAAGTACTATTAATGGACGAACCATTTGTTTCTTTGGATCAACCAACAACTGAAAACTTATATAAGGTACTCATTGACTATTGGGAAAAAATGCCTACAACTGTAATCTTTATAACACACGTTTTAAAAGAGGCTCTTTTACTAGGAGATAGAATTTTGTTTTTTACCAAAAGACCTGGAACCATAGTATTAGACTACAAAGTAAAATCAAAGCGCTCCCCATTAAAAATAGACAATGATGAAGTTGCAAAAGAATATGATGCTCTGAACAAAAAGTATCCAAGTCTGTTAAAAGGAATTCTATGAATTTTGAATTTCTGTTAACTTATTTTGATAAGGGTGGTTTTATTTTTGCTTTATTATTGATGATTTCTTTGGTTTCAATAACCATAATAATATACAAAATCTTCCAATTTTTTTTTATTGATAATGCTAACGCAGAAAAATTGGAGATTCTAATACAAGAATCTGCGTCTATTCGTGAGTTCGAAAATAAGATTTTACTTTTAAATAATAAGGAAAATATTTTTTTTTCTACAATTAAATACGCGTCAGCAATATTTGAAAAAAAATCAATCAATGATGAAGATAAAGTAAATGCAATTAAGATACACGTACAAAAAAAAGTAAATAAAGTTGAGTCTTTTCTCTCCGTACTTGAAATAATAGCACAAGTAAGTCCTCTTCTTGGTCTTCTAGGCACAATTCTAGGAATGATAGCATCGTTTACCGAACTAGAAGTTGGAGGAAGTAATATAGATCCGTCTATATTGGCCGGTGGAATTTGGACGGCTCTGCTAACAACTGCGATTGGTCTTATTGTAGCAATCCCTGCATTAGTTGCATTTCATTTTTTTGAAAAGAGAGTTTTATCCATAAAAAATAAATTAAACAATCTTTTACTTCAGCTCAACGGAATTAAAGATAATTAGAGTATTAGCTAATCGAAATGTTTTTGGAAGAAAAAGAAGAGAAAAATAGAACTATTAACATAATCCCACTTATAGATATTATTTTTCTTATGCTAATTTTTTTTATGTTGGCAACAAATTTTTATAAAGACAAGGAGATTGATTTCATAGTTCCAAAAAATAAAGTTGAATTAACAAATACATCTGAAGAATTTTTGGAGATAAGATTAAATGAAGATAAATATCTTTGCAACAATGAAGAAATGAATTTTGGGGAGTTATCCGAAAAATTTTTGAAAATTTGGAGAGAAAAAGATTATGAAGGAGTAGTTATATTTAACAATGAAAAATCTGAAGTAAGGAACCTTATTAGGTTACTCGATATTTTAAACAAAAATAAAGTTTCGAAATTTTTCTTTGGAGAGAAAAATGTTTATAAAAAAAGATAAGTTTAAAAAAAAGGAAATTAATCTGATTCCTATGATTAATATTATATTTCTCTTACTAATTTTTTTTATGCTAACAGGTACAATAAAATATCAGGAATATCCTCAGATTATGAAGCCATATTCCGAGCAAGCATATAAAGAATCTAACTATAGTGAAAATAATTTTAATCTCGGAATTTTAGCTAATGGTGAATTACTTTTTAAACAAAAGAAAATAAATTTGAATGACCTAGGCAAAAAAGTAACAGAATTATCAAAGACCAAAAAAATTTTATTAAGCGTTCATAAAAATACAAAAATCGAAAAATTCAAAGAAGTATTAAGAGTTTTCAAACAAAATAATTTTGAAAAAGTTTATGTTTTAACAACTAATGAAGATATATGACATGTCGAATTTAAAAATAGCATTTTTGGCATTAAACTTTTCTATTTTATGTCACATTTTTTTTATCTTATTACTTCTTGAAAAAAAAAGTAGTGAAAAAAAGTACGCTGTAGTTGATCTTTCAAATTTCAGTAAATTTCAAACAATCAATATCAAGAAAAAAGAAAAAATTGATAATACGAAAAGCTCAGAAAAAAAAAAAAATAGTGATAACAAAAAAACATTGCAAAAAAATTTAGAAACCTCAAAGCAAGAACCAAAAAAAGTAATAAAAAAAAATGATTTAACTTATCCAAAAGTTGAAGTTTTAAAAAAGCCTGAAAAAAAAAATCCATTTTTTGAAAAGGAAAAAGATGTAGAAGAAAATGAAAAAAAAAAAAAAGAGAAGACTTTTGATAGTAGCGATGAATATCAGAAACAAAGTTCAGCTGCCAAAGAATTATTAATTATTAAAGATAAAGCCCTTTATAACTATTTAAAACAAATATCTACTGAAATTAATATTTTAGCAAATAAGGCATATCCAAAGCGTTCAATTTTAAGAAGAGAACAAGGAAAAATTTTGACGAGAATTACCATTGGTTATTCAGGAGAGGTAATAAATATACAAATTTTAACAAAAAGACCGAAAAACTTAGCAAAAAGTGCTGAAAAGATATTAAAACAAAGAAATAAACTTCCAGCGCCACCTGAAATTTTAATCAAAAATTCTAAAAGTATAGTTGTTGAGATACCTATAAATTATATTCTCAAGTAATAATTATGTTGTATAAAAACAACATTTTATCAAAAATGTTACAGTATACAGAATATTATGTTTAAGAAAACTTTATTATAATGTAAAAGAAGAATACTATTAACAATAATCATAGGGAGGGAAAATTGAATAAATTTTCTAAAAAAATCGCTGTAGCCGCAATACCTGCTGTTATGGCCCTTTCTGCATCTGCTGTCGACTCAAAACAACTTCTAATGAGTGAAGGTGGCTGGGAAATATCGTTTGATGGTGCAGCAAACGCATTTTATAACGTGACTAATTCTGATGCTACCAACGATGCAACATTCGCTGGTGCTAATACTGTAACAACTTTTGAAACTGCAGGTGATTTCATTGCAAGTGATGGAGCTCAAACAAGTTCTATTTCTGTTGGTTTATTACCTAACGTTTTTGGTTTTACCATAAAAGCCCCAACTTCTAATGGACTAGATGTTTCAGGTAGATTAGGTATTTATACACACATGAACGCAGATGGTTCTTCTGCTGCTAGTAACGCACCTAATATGCGTGAAACTAGTTTTACAGTTGCTGGTTCATTTGGTTCTATACTTGCCGGAAGACATTTAGGTCTATGGCAAAGAAAGGCTATCGTAAACGATGTAACACTCTTTGGCGTTGGTGGTACGGCTGGTAACATTACAGGAACCACATTAGGTAGAATTGGTTCTGGTTATGTTTACGCTGACTGGTACCCTCAAATTCAATGGACACTTCCAACAATGGGTGCTGTAACTGCTACTGTAAGTTTACTTCAGGCCACACCATTGATTTCCACAACTGCTAACTATGGTGCGACTGAAACAGCAACTCCAAGAGTTGAAGTTTTAATTGACGCTAATCACTCTTTCGGTGGAGCTGACATTAACTTCTGGCTTGACGGTCAATTTCAAGAGTTAGAGAGAACAACAACCCAAACTACTACTGTTAGAGCTGGAGCAACAGCTTATAATGGTGCTAGCACTGATGAGGCTGATGCAATAACTGCATACGGTGTTGGAGCTGGTGCAAAGATTACTGTAGGTAGTTTTGATTTAGTAGCTTCCTTTTTCAAAAACCGTGGAGTTGGTATTCAGTTCCAAGGTAATACAGGTGGATCAACTTACTCAGGTGCACTTGACGCAGTTGGAAAAGCTAGACACTTCTACGGTGGATACATCCAAGCACATGCTGATCTCGGTGGCGGAACTAATGCCGCTTTCTCGTACGGTCAAAACAAAGCTGTAGCTACTGGTAGTGATATCGAATCACTCACTGTTGCCGAAAGAAATACAGTTGAACATTGGAATGGAATGCTTTGGCATAACTTAACTGATGATTTCAGAGTCATCGCTGAAGGTTCTTATTCTGAACAAAGTCTACACATGGGCGGTAGCCAAGATTCAACAAATGTTTCTCTTGGTGCTTTCTTCTTCTGGTAAAATTTATCAGATTGTTATAAACTGAAGGGAGATTTTTTAATCTCCCTTTTTTTATGCTTAAATATGAAAAAAATCACCTCATTAATTCTGTTTTTCTTTTTAAATTCGTGTGCGGTTTCTGAATTTTTATTTAATGAAGATATATTATGGCTTAGGACGATTGAAAATGTTAAATTAGTTGATCAAGACTCAAAAATAGTTCCTAATGTTCATCCAATAAAGATTTCACCCGATCGAGTACAAGGTGCTTTTAGACTTATTCTAGTTAGATATAATCAAAAAATGGTACAATTATTTTCAGAGGACAAGTTATATGTTGTTTCACAAGCTATAAGTGAAGGACTTAGAAAAGCAAAGCCTGATCAAGATATTGTTTTTACTCTCGAGGATTGGTACAAAGGAAAATATACGAAGGATAACAAAGTAACATCAGGTAGAGTATTTTATAATAAAGATGGCTTGAATATTATTTTTGGCTCAATCCTAAGAAAGGGTTTGATGAATGAGAGTGATCCAATGGTTGCTGCAGTGAATGAGGATTTGAGGATTAACCCATATGTTCCAGGTTCTAGAAAAATAAGTATCAAAAATAAATTCTTTCTAGCTGCTCCGCCTAAGTCCGGAGTTTTTAGACCCAGAAATGCTAAAGGAAGGGTAGATTGGTTGGTTTTTACAAATAAAGCCTTAAGAGCAAGAGCAATGCTAGGGAATGAGGAAAAAAGAATTTCTCAAAGAAGTAAAATCGAAGTTCAAAGTCTCAGCAGTGAGGTTAAACAACTTAGAAAGGAAATTGAAAATCTGAGAAGAAACCCAAATCAAGTAAATAGAAGTTCAAACCGAGAATATCAGAGTAATAAATATAGAACACAAAATTATAATACAGGTAGTAAAAACAATTTAGAAATCAAAGCATTAAAGAATCTAAGAAGTAAAGGTATTATAAGTGAAAAAGAGTACAGGGAAAGATTGAGACAGTTAGGCTATTAAAACTCCACCTCAATATTCCAAATTAGCGCGTTTTTTGAGGCATCTTTTGTAATCCCTTTTAAGTAACCCAATTCTAGTTCAAGCTCATATTTATTAATCAAAAATTCTTTACCTAATAAAAAACCAATTTGATGTTCTTGTTTTTGTAATGAGTGAAAATTTGATAATTCGCCAAATTCCGAGAAATTAATTAAACCTATTTTAAACAAGTTTAATATATTTTTACTAAATTCCAAATAATTGGATAACCCAAATTCAGTAGAACCCGAAGCAGAAGTACCTATTTGTTTTTCAAAAATAAAGTTTGTTATTAAACTAAACTCTTTAAATAAAAATTGATTAAGAAATTTATATTCTATTTCATCACCTTTTCTTTCACTCGAATTAAAATTATATGAGAAATAGAGCGCGCTTGCTAGGTACTGTAAGTCTATGATTTGTAGCTGATTTTGTAACTCTGTTTTTTCCCAGTCTAATGGGGTATCTGTTTTATCAGAAATGTGAAATTCTACTTCACTTTGCCAATAAGAATTCCAAGAATATTCAGTTTCAAAAACCTGATGGTAACTTTTATCAATCGAATTTGACGATTCTAAATTAAAATGACCTCTCCATTCAAATGATTGACGTCCCTCTTCTACCCTTGGACTATAGATTTTATGATGAGCATTACCATTGTTAAATACTAACATAAAGAAAAAAAATAACAAACTACGAATCAAGTAGATCTTCATCTAAAATTGTCATATGAAATTGATAACTTACTTCTCCATCTTCTTCGTCTTTATATATCAGGCCAATAAACTCATCTTTAAAATATAATTCACAAGAATTGTTTTTTACATCATCTTTAATACTAAATTTATCACTTTCAAATTTAGAGTTCAAATATAATTCTAACTTTTTTAATTCAAATTGTTTCATTGACTAGAATTTATAGTAAGAGATAATATAATACTATTACAAAATAATAATATGAAAAATATAATTATTTTTTTCACTCTTCTTGGCGTTTTACCTCTTTATTTAGGTATTATTTTTAATAAGCAATATTTTTACTTAAATAATGAAAAAATTGAGCTTTATTGCCTTTTAATTTTATCTTTTCTGTGTGGAATGCATTGGCAAGTTCTGATATTTAAGAATAAAAATTCTATTTTTATAATGTCTATACCAATTCTTATTTTCATTTGGGGTTGGAGCTCGCAATTTAATAATTTTTTCGATACTCGCCTTATACTAATCACAAGTTTTATCCTCTCATTATTTTTTGATTATGTCTGTAATATATTTAAGCCTGAAAAATGGTATTTAAAATTAAGAACAATTGTAACAACTTTAGTAATTATTGCACTTTTTCTGTAATTTTTAGTACTTATATTTCAATGACTTACAAAAAAAGTAAAGATTTTTTCTTGAATTAACTCAATAAGTTAGGCAAGGTCTTAGAAGTTTATAACTTGTGGGGAGGGTTTAGGCATTACTTACATCCGTTCCGCATTAACATTAACATTAATATTAATGTTTAATTAATATTAAGCATAATTATGAAAGGATATTAGTTATGGATGGAATGCTACAAACATCTGATTTTGTTGGTGTGACATTTTGGATCATCTCTGTTTCAATGGTTGCCTCAACTTTCTTTTTTTTCTCAGAGGCCAACAATGTTGGTAAACACTGGGGTACATCAGTCAGAGTAGCTGGTTTGGTTACTTTAATTGCTGCTGTTCACTATTATTACATGCGAGATGTATGGGTAGGCACTGGTGAAACACCAACGGTACTAAGATATATTGACTGGTTATTAACCGTACCACTTCAAATGATCGAATTCTACTTAATATTAGCTGCTGTAGGTGCTGCAACAGCTGGAATGTTCTGGCGCCTTTTAATTGGAACACTTGTTATGTTGATAGCTGGCTTCATGGGCGAAGCTGGTTTTATTAATGCAACAGTTGGTTTTGTTGTAGGCATGGCTGGATGGATTTACATTCTTTATGAAGTGTTCGCAGGTGAAGCTGCTCAAGCTAATACTTCAAGTAATTCTGAAGCTCAAAAATCAGCATTTAATGCTATGAAATGGATTGTATCAATAGGTTGGTCTATTTACCCTATTGGATATTTCTTAGGATATCTCGCAGGAGGCACTGATGATAGTTCATTAAATGCAATTTATAATTTAGCAGACTTTATCAACAAGATTTTGTTTGGTCTAGTAATCTGGGCAGCTGCAAAGTCTGAAACTGCTAAAGCTTAAATAGCTAATGTTTCTTTAATTTAAAAGGGGAAGTACAAATTACTTCCCCTTTTTTTTAAGATGAGCAAAATTTTATTAAATAAAAAATCCATTGAAAATATAAATGTTCTTGCAAACAGTAAACACTGGAACATTATTAATGATTATAATGTAAAAAATTTAAATCTAAATCTGAACTCAAAGCTCCTAAGAACCCAATTAAAAAAAGTTGAAAAACTTATTTCTGAACAGACATGTGACAATTCTTGGATGGGAGAATGTGCTAAGTATCACCTAAATTCAGGAGGAAAAAGGTTTAGAGCAGCTCTCGCATTAATATCAGGACAAATACTTGATCTGGACGAACTTTCCTCAATTTACGTGGCCGCGTCGTGCGAGCTAATACATAATGCTTCCCTTGTTCATGATGATCTTCAAGATAGAGACTTATTGAGAAGAGGAAGTCCTACAATTTGGAGTCGTTTCGGAGATCCTTCAGCTATAAATTTAGGTGACTATTTTATTTCCAGTTCTTTTGAAATTCTTTCTAATACACCTTCTAGTGAAAAATTTAAATGTATGGCTATCAAAGAATTCAGTAAATCAATTAAACAAGCTGTAGCAGGTCAAACTAGAGAAATACAAACAAGAGCAGACTTAAATTTACAATTAGAAGACTACGAATCTATGGCTAGAGCAAAAACTGGAAGCTTGCTTAGTCTACCTGTAAAACTAATTATGATACTTACAGGTAGAAATAACCAGCTTGATATTTCTTTAAAGTCTATTTATGAAGCAGGCGTTGCGTACCAAATTCAAGACGACTTATCTGATTTCATTGGAATAAAGGAGAGAGATTTACCAGGAAGAGACCTCAAAGAGGGCAAAATGAGTGCACTAATAATAAATTATATTAATGAGGCGTCAATATCTGAGAAATATTTAATAAATTCTTTTCTAAAAAAAAGGTTTGATTCTATTTCAGAGGAAGAAATATTTTTTTGGATTACAAAAATGCAAAAAAAAAATATTATTGAAAAGACTATAGACTACTTACACCAGGTGATAAAAAAATCTATAAATATTTCTGAAAAGAATGGTAGAGAGTACACATCCATAACAAAATTTATTATTAAGAATATTTTATCAAGAATATCTAAAAAAATAGTTTAATCTAAATAAGTTTGCTTATATTTATTAATATGAAAAAATCAGCAATTGTAATTGGCTCAGGTTTTGGTGGCATTTCATCTGCTCTGAGATTAAGAGCTTTAGGTTATGATGTCTCTATTTATGAAAAACTTAATCAATTAGGTGGAAGAGCCAGAGTGTTTAAAAAAAACGGATTTACATTTGATGCTGGACCCACTGTGATTACAGCGCCATTTTTATTTGATGAACTTTTTAGTTTATTTAAAAAAGAAAGAAAAAATTACGTTAAATTTGTGCCTTTGAACCCTTGGTATCAATTTTATTTTAATGACACCAAAAAATATTTTAATTATGGAGGTTCAATAAAGGATACTGAAAATGAAATAGAAAAATTTGAGCCAATGGATGTATTAGGATACAGAAAACTCGTTAAAATGTCTGAGAAAATATTCGAAACTGGTTTTAATAAACTATCTCATGTCCCGTTTGATAGTTTTCTGTTTATGCTTAAACAAATACCAGAATTAATTAAACTTAAAAGTTATCTAACAGTTTCACAACTTGTTGCAAAGTATATTAAAAATCATGAGATTAGAAAAGCACTGAGTATCCAACCTCTATTACTTGGAGGTAACCCGTTTACTACAACTTCTATTTATAATTTAATTCATTATTTAGAGAGAAAATGGGGGGTACATTATGCTTTAGGGGGAACGGGAGCAATTATAAATGCTCTGACTAAATTAATGCGTGAGGAGGGCATAAAAATAGTTCTAAACCAACAAGTGAAAATGATAAAATTTAAAGGCAATGTTGCTGTGGGAATCGAACTTGAAAATGGAAAATCTGTACATTCAAATATAGTTGTGTCAAATTGCGATCCTGCACATGTTTACAATAACATGATAAATGCAAAAAAGATAAAAACATGGAAAAAAAAGAAAGTTGATAACTGTGAGTTTTCAATGGGTTTATTTGTAATATTTTTTGGGACAAAAAAAAAATATAAGAACGTAGAACATCATACTATATGGATGGGAAATAGGTTCAAGGGGTTATTAAATGATATTTTTAAAAATAAAATCTTAGCAAAAGATTTTAGTCTTTATTTGCATAGACCCACAGCTACTGATAATTCAATGGCTCCAAAAGGATCTGATTGTTTTTATGTTCTTTCACCTGTTCCTAATCTCTCGTCAAAAATAAATTGGAGTGAAAATGCTGAAGATTATAAAGAAAAAATTTTGGAAGCACTTGAAAAATCAATTCTACCTAATCTAAAAAAGAATTTGACTACCTGTTTTTATATGACTCCAGAAGACTTTAAAAATGACTATTTATCTGAGTATGGTTCAGGATTTTCCATTTCACCAATCTTTACTCAATCAGCTTGGTTTAGGTTTAATAATAAATCTGAAGATTTCAAAAATTTATACTTCGTAGGTGCAGGAACGCATCCTGGTGCTGGAGTTCCTGGGGTAATAAGTTCAGCTAAAGTTTTAGAAAATTTATTAAAAAATGGATAATTTCATTTCATTAAAGAAAAGATCAAAAAGTTTCTTCTGGGCGTCTTTTTTTTTTTCCAAAAATGAAACAGATCAAATTAATATCTTATATTCTTTTTGTAGATTAATTGATGATATTTCTGATTCAAATCGTTTTGATAAGAAAACATCGAAAAAAATTTTAAATAAAATTAAAATTGAAATTATTAATAAAAAGTCCAACGAAATAACTGTTAAAAATTTCATAAAATTAATTAAATTCTTAAATATAGACGAAAAGATACCGTGTGAACTTATTGATGGTGTGAAGTCAGATTTAAAGAAAGTAAATTTTACTAATATTAGAGAATTAGAAAATTATAGTTATTTTGTAGCGGGCACAGTAGGGTTAATGATGTGTTCTATAATGAAAGTAAAAAAAAAATCTCTTTATAAACATGCTATTGAGTTAGGAATTGCTATGCAAATTACTAATATAGCCAGAGACTTACGTGAGGATTTAGATAGGGCAAGGATATATTTGCCCGAAACGTTTAGAAGTTTCAAATTTAAAAATGTTGAAGAACTTAGAAATAATAAAACAAAGATCAACTTATTTTGCAACGACAACGTAAAATTAATATTGTATTCTGATGTAGTTTATTCATCGGCTAGACAGGGAATATACCAACTTCCAATGAAACACAGAATTCCGATAATGCTTGCTTCTAATCTATATCAAGAAATTGGAAAAAAAATTATAAGAAATCCAATCAATGTATGGAATACGAGAGTTTATGTAAGCTTTCAAAAAAAAATTCTTATTACTATTAAAACAATTTTAATTTGTATCTTACCACTTCATAAAAAAAAGAATAATATTTGATTAATAGAAAAAAATGAAAAGTTTTGACATAATTATAATTGGTTCTGGGTTATCAGGTTTATCTCTAACAATAGAACTTTTGAAAAAAACAGATAAAACCGTTTTAATATTAGAGAAAAAAAAAAAATTAGTTAGAGATAAAAATTTCTGCTTCTGGAATTCTCCTAAAAACTCTTTTACTAATCAGTGTGATACAATATGGAAGAAAATTAAAATCAAAGAACAAGACAGAACTATTATTAAGAGTCATAAGGATTTTTACTATTGCCATTTATCCTCAAGTACATTTTATAATAATTGCCTCAACACAATCAAAAAAAATAAGAATGTGAGTATCTTGTTTAATCAAAAAATAAAGTCAGTTATTTCCAAAAAAAACCACGTAATTGTGGATTCAAATAACAAAGCTTTTAGCTCGAATTTATTATTTGATAGTAGACCAAAGAAATTTGTAAAGTATAAATTATTGCAACATTTTTATGGAATTGAAGTTACATCAAAAAGTAATATTTTTGATGAGAATGAGGTTACCCTTATGGACTTAAAACCAGATAAAATGAAAACTCACTTTTTTTACATATTACCTTTTACAAAAAATAAAGCATTGATTGAAAGTACATATTTTTCTAATAATATTTATCCAAAAAAAAAATATAAATTTGAAATATTTAATTATCTAAAAAAAAATTATCCTGGAGAAGTTTTTAAATTAGGATTTGAAGAATATGGTGTTATCCCTATGCACAAAATCCCGGAAAGCGTTTCAAAATGCAGTAAGATCATCAATATTGGTACTAGTGCCAATTGGATAAGGATGTCGACAGGATATAGTTTCCAAAATTCATTTATAAATAGTCAAATATTAGTTAATAAAATCATAAAAAAAAAAAAAATTAAAATTGAAGAAAAAAAAATAACCAATTTTCTAGACAACATTTTTTGTATTTTTTTATCAAATTTTCCAGAAAAAACTAATGTAACATTTTTTAATTTTTTTTTAAAAAATAAATTAGATACAATTGTTAGATTTTTAACTGATAGTTATACTTATAAAGATATGTTTAAAATTATTTTCTCACTACCAAAAAAAGAATTGATATATTGTGCATTTAAATACATCATAAAGTAAATGCAGAAAAAAATTGAATTATATATATTCTTATTTTCAATATTATTTTTTAGTGTTACTATTTTTTCATTTGAAGAAATATTCAAAAATAACCTAAGAAATCAATTTCTTCTCATTATAATACCTCTCTTATGGCCTGGTATAGCGCACGGTAGCCTTGATTTACACATTGCACAAAGATTGAAATTTGTTGAAAATAAGTTTAATCTACTTTTATTTTCATTTGGATATATATTGATTGCGACTGCTTATTTTATTCTATGGCTTATAAATTCGGAATTATCTTTGTACCTTTTTCTTTTAATTTCAATTATTCATTTTGGAATAAGTGATACCTTAAATACATCAAATACAAAGTTTTTCTATTTTGAGCTTTTTCTTAGGGGAACGATTCCTATTATTGTGCCTATAATTTTTTATGAACAAATTACAGATTCAATTTTTTCCTTATTATCAACTAGCAATAACCTCTCACAAATAATCAATCAATATTTATATTTTTATTTCGTAATCTTATTAATTGTGTTTTTTAAGGATTTATATACAAAAAAACTTTTTATTAAAGAACATTATTATCAAAGCTTGATAGAGATTTTTTTTATTTTTTTGTGTTTTGTTAGTTTTGAGCCTTTAATCGCATTTTCGATATATTTTTGTTTTCTTCACTCAATAAGGCATCTTTTTGATGAAAAAATTAAATTAAAATTTACTACTAAAAAGCTTATAAAGGCAACTCTACCTCTCACTTTAATTACTACAATTATAATGATATGTATTTATTACATGATAAAAGATTTTGAATATATTTATATCTCATTATTATTTATCATTTTATCATGTCTTACAGTACCACATATGCTTTTAGTTAACTTTACAAAAAGTTAAATTTTAAAGGGGTCTATTTGTAAAGCAGTTTCTAAACCATTCTTTTTTTTTTTTTTCAAAATTTCCGTCTAGCATTTTTGGTATAGCATAATTATACGAATCTGTCTTAGTAACAGTTCTAGTTTCTAGATTAAGTCTATCATGTATCCCTGAATTACTTCCATGCAAATGATGTCCTGAAAAACAAACAATATCCCCCACTCTAAGTTTAATAACAACTTTATCATTTATATCTACTTTACCAATAATAGTTGGTGTTGAATCTAAATTAATTTTATTTTTTAAGTACTTTTCAAATGACCATAAACTAGAATTGTTAATAATTTTTTGATTAAAATATTTTGGTGAAATGAATAAAGTATTATTGCTTAAAATGTCGATTGCAGGGAACCACCAATTAATTTGTTCCAAAATATTTGACGCCCACGTGTCTCTGTGTGCTTTTGTATGTTTCAAATTTCCAACAATTTTGTCGTTTTTTTTGGGAATATATCTTATGCAAATTCTGTCAATATAAGTATCATGAATACTAAAATCTAACGTTTGTAAAAATAAATTAAATAACTTTTTTATTAACAATGATTTTTTAACTTCTTTTTGTATATTTAGAAACCTAATATTTAAACTTTTCTTTTCAAAAGAACTTGAATAGTTAAAAATATTGTAGCAAAAAAAATTTTCTACAATATTTCTGACTTCTTTGATAATTTTTTTTACTATACTAGAGTTTCTAAAAATAATGATGTGACCTGAAAAAATTTTTACTTTTAAAAATTTCTGAATATTAGTATCTTTGATTCTATTAAAACTGTTTGTATTTATCGTTATTATTTTTTTATGGCGCATGCTTTAATATATTAATATTATTTTAAAATATAAATGAAAAATTTAGATTTAAAAAAAGTTCTTGAATTACTTAAAACTAATTCTATCAATCATAGTGTTGTGATCTCTGATCCAAATATTAAGGACTGCCCAATGGTATATATTAGTGACGAATTTGTAAAACAGACAGGGTATTCAATCGAAGAATCTTTGGGTAAAAATTGTAGATTTTTACAGGGACCAGAGACTGATCCTAGAGATATTGATTGTATTAGAGTGGCAATAAAAAGACAAAAAAGTATTACCATAGATATTTTAAATTACAAAAAAAATGGAGAAAAGTTTTGGAATAGACTGCGAATAAGACCACTTTTTGATCAAAAAAAGAAGTTAATTTATTTTGCGGGAGACCAAAACCCAATATCTCTAGAACAAGTTCGAAGATATAACTTCAATAAAATTCTCGATTAATCATTAAATTTATACTGTAAATCAAGATACGAACCACCTTCACATTGCAGAACATTTTCTGGCCCTTTGTTATTATTTGCATTTTTCTTTTGTATCAAAAATAAATTTTGATAAAAGATGGCCTGTCTTTCTTGTAATGTCCAAAGAGTATGTTCATCAAGATCAAACTCTTTATTTGAATTTTTTTGATAATGATGGATTAATTCATGTAAAATGATTGATTGATCACAAACATCTTTTAAGGGTTTAAGTGTGTTGATATAAAAAATACCTTGGTTTTTAACATAATAGGCTTTTACTTTACAATTTTTATCAGAAAAACATGCCTTATCAGACATTTCATCTTTACTAATAGAAAAAAAATTGGGTGGTTCAATAACACTATTAAATTCTGTGTTATCTATAATCCAAGATGCTAGAAGAATAAGTAATTTTTGACTAATCATATCTTAAATTCAATGTTTTAATAGTTTTTCCATCGCTTAAATCAATAATTTTAATTAAATCATTTTTATCATTAGATAAATGTAAATATAGTAAATTATTTTCAATTTCAAATGAAATAACTTTTAGATCTATATCTATATAATTGTATAAATCAGTTTCCTTTAAAGACTCTGCTTCTTTATCTATGTTTAATCTAGTGAAAACAGTGTATACTACTATAATTAAAAGAATAATTATTAAAAAAGCAAGAGTGATTACAATTTTTTTTAATGAGTTAAGCATTGGTAGTTGAAATAATTAACATAAGTATAACTAATGAGGATATAGACAATAGAATAGATTTTCTACTTTCAAAAAAAATTTCTAAATTTTCAAGAAATAAAATTCAATATATGATTTTAAATGGTCTAGTTGAATACAACTCAAAGATAATTAAAAATAGTTCTTTTAAAGTAAAAGAAAAGGGTTCTATTAGACTAAAAGTACCTGCCCCAAGAGCCTCAACTATCAAAGCTCAAAAGATTAATTTAGATGTATATTATGAGGATAACGACTTAATAATAGTAAACAAACCACCAGGTATGGTAGTTCATCCAGCAGTTGGTAACAATGAGGGAACTTTAGTCAATGCTTTGCTTCATCACTGCAAACAAAGCTTATCAGGTATTGGTGGCATCGAGAGACCAGGTATCGTTCATAGACTAGATAAAATGACTAGTGGATTACTTATTGTAGCAAAAAATGATTTTGTTCATATATCCCTATCAGAACAATTTAAAAAAAAAAATATTACAAGAAAATATAAGGCAATCACCGTTAATAAATTACTTGATTTTAAAGGAGACATTAAAAAAAACCTTGAAAGGTCAAAATTTGATAGAAAAAAAGTTTGTGTTACAAGCCCTAATAGAGGAAAATTTGCTCATACAAATTATAACCTTGTTAATAAGTTTGTAATTTCAGATTCTTTAACACTTAATTACATCAACTGCGAGTTATTGACTGGGAGAACTCATCAAATTAGAGTTCATATGAGTTCAATTGGTTCTCCGATTCTTGGTGATATAAGTTATGGAAGAAAATTTGATATTAAAAGTAAAAAATTTGAAAAACACTTTTGTGAACTGATCATTAATGACTGGTATTCAAAAAAAAGACATGCTTTGCACGCTGAAACTTTAGGCTTTTTTCATCCGGTAAAAAAAAAAAAAATGTATTTCAAAAGTACTTTACCTTCTGACTTCTCTAAACTATTGAAATATTTAGAAAAATTTAGTATTAATAATGATAATGAATCTTAGTCTGGAATAATTCTAATTAAGGTTGACATTCTGTTTTAAGAACACAATAATAATCTTATGTTAAAAAAAATTAAGCATACAATTTCTAAAACTTTGGATGAAAATGGGTTATCTAAATTTTTAAGAGAAATTAGAAAGTTTCCTGTATTAACTTTTGATGAAGAAAATAAGTTAGCAAATGATTGGGTAAAACATAAAAATCCTAAATCCGCACACAAACTCGTAAACAGTCATCTTAGATTAGTCGTTAAAATTGCAATGGGTTTTAGGGGTTACGGTATACCCCTTAATGAATTAGTTTCTGAGGGTAACGTTGGTATGATTCAATCTCTTGAAAGATTCGATCCCAGCAAGGGATTTAGACTCTCAACATATGCCATGTGGTGGATTAGAGCGTCTATCCAGGAATATATATTACATTCTTGGTCCATGGTGAAAATTGGAACTACTGCAGCCCAAAAAAAACTTTTCTTTAATTTACGCTCATTGAAAGGAAAATTAAAAGCTATCGAGGATGGTGATTTGCAACCTGAACTAGTTACTGAAATAGCAGATAGATTAGACGTTTCAGAGTTAGATGTTATTGATATGAACAGAAGAATGTCAGGGCATGATCATTCTTTGAATTCACCCCTATCTGATGATAATGCGAGTGAGTGGATCAATGGTATTATTGATGACCGAGACTCTCAAGAAAATGAGATTATACATAAAGATGAGTTTTTCAAAAGAAAACAGATCTTAATGAAGGCTCTTGAAAACCTAAATGAAAGAGAGAGACAAATTCTTGTGAAAAGACGATTAACAGATGAACCTTTAACTTTAGAGGAATTAAGCAAGTTTTATGGAATTTCAAGAGAAAGAGTTAGACAAGTAGAAGTCAGAGCTTTTGAAAAATTAAGAAAAGTTGTAAAAAACATTGATTACAATTCAAAAAACTTTAATCAATAAATGGATCTTTTACTAAAATTGTATCCTCACGGCTAGGACTAGTAGATAGTATTGAAACTTGATTGTTTATTAGTTCTTCAATTCTTCTGACATACTTAATAGCTAATGCCGGCAATTCTGACCAGCTTCTAGCCCCTTTAGTGCTAGATAACCACCCTTTATGCTTTTCGTAAACAGGAATTAGATTTTTTTGCTCGTATTCTGATAATGGAAAATATTCGATTTTCTTTCCAAAAAGTTTGTAACCTATACAAATCTTAATTTCTTTAAAACCGTCTAAAACGTCTAGTTTAGTTAGCGCTATTCCATTCGAACCTGATATCTCTAATGAATACTTGGTAAGAATAGCATCAAACCATCCACATCTTCTTTTTCTTCCAGTTACCGTCCCAAATTCTTTACCAATTTCTCCCAATTTTTGGCCAGTTTTATTATTTAATTCGGAGGGGAACGGTCCACTTCCAACTCTTGTTGTATATGCCTTTACTATTCCAAGAATAAAACCAAGTTGTTTTACAGATACCCCCGAACCAACAGATGCTGCCGCAGAAATAGTATTTGAAGAAGTTACGTACGGATATGTTCCATGATCAACGTCTAACATGACCCCTTGAGCACCCTCAAAAAGTATTTTTTTTTGCTTTTTTTTTGCTTCATCTAAAATTGGAGTTAATCTTTTTGAATAATTCAAAAGAATTTTTGAAACCTGCTTTAACTCATCAAAAACTTCATCAGTTTTTATTTCAGGAGAATTAAGACCTCTTAAAATTATATTATGGAATTCCAAAAGAGCATTTATTTTTGTTCTTAAGTGAGATTCGTTTTTTAGATCATGAATCTTAATTGCTCTTCTTCCAACTTTGTCTTCGTAAGCTGGTCCAATCCCTCTTCCAGTTGTACCGATTTTGTTTTTACCTTTGATATTTTCTCTTAATTGATCAATTTTCTTGTGTAAATTAAGAATCAAACAAGCATTTTCTGATATTATTAAGTTTTTTGTAGAAATTTTAATTCCTGACTTAGTAATCTTATTTATTTCTTGAATTAATGCAGAGGCATTAACAACTACCCCATTACCTATAATTGCAATCTTATTTTTTCTTAAAACACCTGACGGTAGTAAACTTAAAGAGATTTTTTTTTTATTAATAACAATTGTGTGACCAGCATTATTACCTCCCTGAAACCTAACAACAATATCTGCCCTACTAGATAACCAGTCAACAATCTTTCCCTTACCTTCATCACCCCACTGAGCGCCAATTACAGTTACATTTCCCATATTATCAAGTCTTATAAGGTTGACTGTTAAAAATATAAAAATCACAACCTAATTCTATTGCTTTTTTATGCAGTTTAGTTCTGTTCATTTTTTCGTTTACATGTACAAAATAAAAATTTTTTTTAACTAACGAAATTCTATCAAAATCAATCTCATTTATCGGTACTAAAATCCTTTTTTTTTTTTTTAAAATAATATTACTTTCTTTCATCATATTTTCAATCAATCCAGAAAATCCTATACATTTTTTGTCCTCAATTTTATAACAACCACCACTAAATAAATCTGTTAAATTCTTAGAGTAAAATTTAAACATTATACCATTATGATATCCTGATTTATCTATTTCTACAGGATCAATATTCATATCAATATTTTTCAATTTCTTATCTATCAACTTTAATGTCTCTAAAAATTTATTTATTTCTATTTGTGTAAATCTGGAAAATTTAAAATTACTTAATTCTTTTATTTTATTTTTAAAGTCTCCCTCGTTTTTTAATAAAACTGAGGAAATATCAAAAAGTTTTTTTGGAAAGCTTTGTATTTCCGTTAGATTTTTATTACTAAGTTTTTCTTTGAGATTTGTTACCTGACTTCCCTTAAGCTTAAAATCTTTTATAATAGCATCGAATATTGAAGGCATCGAAAAAATTAAAGAAAAATCGTTAATTTTCATTAATTTTAATAAACTTATGGTCAAAATAATTATCTCAATTTCAAAATTACTATCTTTATAATCAATAATTTCTGCTCCAATCTGAGTTGATTGTCTAGATACATTTAGTTGATCGCTTTTAACCTTCAGTATTTCACCAATGTAACATAATCTTAACGGTTTGTTTTTCTTGGTTAGTGAACTTGATGCTATTCTGGCAATCTGAGATGTTATATCAGAGCGAAGAGCCATCATTTTTTGTGATAAAGGATCAAGTACTCTAAATGAATTTTTATTTATCTGTTTTTTTGATAAAAGGGAAAAAGAGCTTTCAAATTCTAATAATGGAGGTATTACGACTTCAAATCCATTGTTAGTTATGAAATTTAAAAATGAGTTTACAATCAAATATTCTTTCTCAGCTAGTTCTGGTAAACTGTCTCTAAATCCCTCAGGAAGTAAAAAATTTTGCATCTTATTTAAAAAATTTATAAAAAGACCAATCTAGCCATTTTGTTAAAGCAATCAAATCTTTTTTTAAAATTGTTGGACCGGTCCAAATTCTAATACCAATAGGCATTTTTCTATACGCTTGAATGTCAAATGCTATTTTTTCATGTTTTAAATATTCAAAAACTTTTTCAAGAGCTCTTGATTTATTCTGGTTACTTAATAAAAAATAAGAACAAGATATAGCTTGATGTTTTGAATCTTTTACAAAATATTCAATATTTGTATTATTTTTTACTAGTCTTCTTAAAATCTGACAATTTTCATTGGATGTTTTATTTGACCAATTTAAACCACCTTTTTTTTTTAACCAATCTAGGCAAAATTTAAAATCTGCAAAACATAATAATGAAGGTGTGTTAATCATAAAATTATTCTCACTAATATTTAAAATTTTAGGAACAATCTTTTTTTTTTTTTTGAATTTTAATCTTTCTAATGCTTTTGGACTTAAAATAATTAGGCCGTGTTGAGATTCAGAGCCAAGAGCTTTTTGCCATGAAAAGAAAGAAACGTCTAATTTTTTCCAATTAATTTTTTCAATAAAAACACTTGAGGAAATATCTGAAATCACTAATCCCTCATGTTTATTAGATATCCAATTAATTTCATTAATAGAAATACCGGCTGACGTTCCAGTCCAAACAAAAAAAATATCACTATCAGTTTTAATATTTTCAAGTGGAGGAACAACTCCATATCTTTTGTACCTCACTTCTTGCTTATATTTTGCTTTAATTATTTCATCTGACCACAATTTACCCCAATAATCGTAGATGATTGATGTAATCACTCTATCTCCGAGCAAAGAATGGATAATAGCTGTCATTGCTCCAGTACATGAACCAGGAGATAATAAGATTTTATAATTTTTTGGTATTTTAAGAATATATTTTACTAATAACAAAATTTCATTTAAGTAATTTTTTACCTCCATACTTCTATGATACCTACCTAATAATGAATAATTGAGTTTGGATAAAGACCATTCACTTGGTTTTTTTGTAGGTCCAGAGGAAAAATTTGTAAATCTAGGTTTTTCTTTTGGCTTTAAAATCATATTTTATAGTACCAAGGAAAAAAAATCGTAAAAGTAATCCATGAGACAATGGTTAAAGGTAAACCAAATTTTAGAAAATCATGAAATTTATAATGACCTGGTCCCATAACCAAAAGATTTGTTTGATAAGCCAAAGGAGTCAAAAAAGAAGTATTTACAGCAAATATCAAACTTATAGCGAATATTTTTGGATCAATATTTACTTTACTAGCAAGATCTAATGCAATCGGAGTGAATAATATTGCACATGCATTATTAGATATAAAGTTTGTTACAACAGCAACAAATATAAAAAAACAGGATAGTATCATTACCGGAGACGAATCTTTTAATAACAAAAAGAAAACTTCTGACAAATAAGATGCAGTTCCAGTCTCCTGAATCATAGTTCCTAAAGCTAACGAGGTTACAACAAGTAATAATAAATTACTGTCAACAGATTGGAGGGTTTGTCTAATTGTTAATATGTTGAAAAAAAGCATTCCAAAAACACCCAACATAGATGCAACTACAATTGGTAAAATATCAAAAGCACTCATAAGTATAACTCCCAGGAAAATAAATAAAGATTTGGTAGCTAATTTTCTTTTTATAATTTCAGTAGATGCCCATTCCATTGGCATAATATCACTATGATCTCTTAGATTTTTTATTGCACTTTTAGTACCTTGAATCAGCAAAACATCTCCAGTTTCTAGTGCAATCTCCGTCATTCTATTTCGAATCATTCTAGACCTCCTCTGAAGACCTATTACTATGCAATCAAATCTATATCTAAAACTTATATTTTCTATTGTCTGACCTACTAGGGACGATGGAGGAGTTATCATTGCTTCGGTAAGAACCTGCTCAGTTAACTCATCTTCGTCTTGATTATCAATTGAAGTTCTATGAGAAATTGTTACCTCAATTTTTTTAGAAATTATCTCACTCAGAGCTTCTCTAGTCGTAGCGATTACTAAAAGGTCATCTTTTTGTAGCTCAAAATCTTCAAAAGGGCCTATTTCTGCATGCTCTTTCCTTTGAATTGACAATATCGATATCTTTTCTAAGTCTGGAAATATGTTAGATTTAATTTTTTTCCCAATTAAATTTGAACTTTCAGGAATGCTCACTTGAGCTATAAATTGTTTGTCACTCTCTCCGATAAGCTCTTTAGCCATTGCTTTATTGTTTTTTAAAAGAAATCTTGAAAAAATTATCAAATAAAAGATTCCCGCAAGTGCAATCACTGAGCCAGGAATTAAAAAGTCAAAAAAACCAATTTTTATGTCACTAAGTTGATAAAGTGAGTTTGCAACTAAAAGATTAGTACTTGAACCAATTAAAGTTGTCATACCCCCCAGAATTGCAGCAAAACTTAACGGCATTAAAAACTGGCTCGCAGGTTGATTAGTTTTTTGAGCTAGACCCTGCAAAATAGGTATAAAAATAATTACTACAGGTGTATTATTTAGAAATGCACTTAATGTAAGTACAATAATTAAAGAAATAACAAAAACAAAATTTGGACTATTTGGAAAAAGGTTTATTATTTGCGAAATGAAGTTATCTAAAACCTTTGTTTTTACGACACCTTGACCTAAAACGATTAAACAAATAACTGCAATTAAACTTGTATTACTAAATCCATTAAGAATAACTGAGGGAGATAATTTATTAACATTATTTTCATCGAGATATGGAAAAATTGAAAAAAAAACTAGCAGAAATGCAAGAACAAATATACTTTTATAAAAAATACTCCATTTATCAATGGCATAAAGTGTTACTGTCATTATAACAAAAAAAAGGCTAAAAAATATGAAGTATTCTTGAGTTAAATTAAACATAAAAATTACTTAGAATAAAAATAAAAGTTTGTTTTTTAATTTACTTATGTAAGAATTATAGTTGAAAAGTATGATTTGATTATTACTTAAATTTAATACTTTCATATTTTCACATATTAAATGTTATAAAGAACAATATCAATGTTAAAAAGAATAACAAATAAAGATAACTTAGATAAAAAAAAACTAAATCCTGAACTTTTAAAGCCTTTACCAAGTTCAAATAAGGTTTATGTTTCAAGTAATAGGTTCAAAGACGTCAAAGTCGGAATGCGTCAGATCAATATTAGTGATCAAGAAAATAGGAGTATTACTGTATATGATACCTCGGGTTCATATACAGAATTGAATTGCAGTAATGACATTAATAAGGGATTAAAGAAAATTAGGAAAGGTTGGATTTCAAGAAGAGAAAATGTTCTGGAAACTAAGAAAACAAAATTATTATTTCTTAACAGTAAAAATAATAAAGGGATTATTTTTCCAAAAAAAAATAAGAAAATATTTAAAAGAGATAAAAATGCCGAAATCACTCAAATGTTTTATGCAAGAAATGGTGTTATTACAGAAGAAATGGAGTTTTGTGCTATAAGAGAAAATGAAAGACGTGAAAAACTCCTTATAAATAAAAAATGTTTTAGAGACTTTAAACATTCAGATCTAATCACACCTGAATTTGTAAGAAAGGAAATCGCTGAGGGAAGAGCTATAATACCATCTAATATCAACCATTTAGAGCTTGAACCCATGATTATAGGAAAAAATTTTTTAGTTAAAATTAATGCAAATATTGGGAATTCTGCTGTATGGTCTAATACCACTGACGAGGTTGAAAAGTTAATTTGGGCTACTAGATGGGGAAGTGACACTGTAATGGATTTATCCACTGGAAAAAACATTCACAACATCAGGGAATGGATAATAAGAAATTCACCTGTTCCGATTGGAACAGTGCCAATTTATCAAGCACTTGAAAAGGTTGACGGTATCGCTGAAAATTTAAATTGGGATGTTTTTAAAGAAACTTTAATTGAGCAAGCCGAACAAGGTGTTGACTATTTTACAATTCATGCTGGAGTTCGTTTAGCTTACATTCCTAAAACAATTGACAGATTGACAGGCATTGTTTCAAGAGGTGGTTCAATAATTGCCAAATGGTGTCTGGCTCATCATAAAGAAAATTTTTTATTAGAGAATTTTGATGAATTATGTGAAATTATGGCCGATTTTGATGTTTCTTTTTCTTTGGGTGATGGTTTAAGACCAGGAAGTATTAATGATGCAAATGATGATGCTCAATTTTCTGAACTTAAAACGCTTGGAGAATTAACAAAAAAGGCTTGGGAAAAAAATGTTCAAGTTATGATTGAGGGACCTGGACATGTACCCATGCATAAGATTAAGGAGAATATGGTAGAACAAGAAAAACATTGCGATGAAGCCCCTTTTTATACTTTAGGACCTCTCACTACCGATATAGCCCCAGGTTATGATCATATTACAAGCGCAATAGGTGCTGCAATGATTGGATGGTTTGGAACCTCAATGCTTTGTTATGTTACACCTAAAGAGCATCTAGGATTACCTAATAAGGAGGATGTGAAAATAGGTGTTATTACATATAAAATAGCTGCACATGCTGCCGACCTAGCTAAAAATAACAAAGGTGCGTATTTAAGAGATTACGAGTTATCAAAAGCAAGGTTTGAATTTAGGTGGAAAGACCAATTTAATTTATCCTTAGATCCAGAAACAGCAGAAAAATTTCATGACCAAACATTACCATCAGAGGGTGCTAAATTGGCTCATTTTTGTTCTATGTGTGGCCCTAAATTTTGTTCAATGAAAATTTCGCATGAAATAAAAAAAGACGCTATCCATGGTCAATCAGAAATGTCAAAGAAATTTTTAGAACTTGGAAGTGAAATTTACATCAAAAATGATTAAAGACCAAGAGGACCATAATCTAGATCAAAGTTCGGTGAATTAATAATTGATTTTGAAACAAATTTTTGAGATTTTTCTATTGCATTCTTCATAACTTCTCCGCTAGCTAGATAAAAAGCTATAGTAGCTGAAAATGTGCAACCAGTACCATGAGTATTTCTATTATTAATTTTTTTAAACTTCATGTTGTAGAACTTTTCATTGTGATACAGAATATTTCTAATAACTTTTCCATTCTCAATCTCGTTTCCTTTTAAAAGGACTGAACAACCGTTTTTACTATAAAAATTTTTGCAAAAATTTTTCATATCATCAATATTTTTAATCTTTATTCCACCCAATATTGAGGCCTCAAAAATAGTTGGAGTTATAAGAGTAGACACTGAAGCCAATATTCTTTGAATAGATATAAACTTATCTTTTTTTACTAAATATTTGCCTAATGAAGACTTTAAAACCGGATCGATAACAATTGGTATTTTTTTTTTCTTAAATAATTTTTTAATTTTTTTTACAAAGCTAATATCCGATATCATTCCAATTTTAATAGCATCAAACTCATGATCGCTTAAAACACATTTTAACTGAGATTCTAAAATTTTACCCGATAAATTTTCCACTTTATTTATCTGTTTTGAATTTTGTGCTGTAATAGATGTTATTACAGTACAACAGTAACCCCCCAGTGCTTTTATAGTTTTTAAGTCTGCTTGAATCCCAGCTCCTGCAGAACAATCACTTCCAGCTATTGATAATATTTTTATAATTTTTTTACCTTTTTTATTTATTACATAGTAAAAAATTAGTTAAATCGTCTGTAATTTTTTTTGTTAACTTTAGATTTTCCGATTGAGCCATAATTCTTAATACATCCTCAGTACCTGACTTTCTAACTAGTACGGAACCATTTTTTCCCAGTTTTTTTGTATAATTATTTATCAAATCTAAAAATTTTTTTTTTCTAAGATTTTTTTTTGAAAGTGTTGAAAGTTTTAAATTTACTAATTTTTGTGGGAAAATATTAAAGTTTTGAAGGATTTGAGATAATTTTCTATTACTCAATTTCATAATAGATAATATTAAAAAAGCTGTCATTATTCCATCACCAGATGGACTTAAGTCTGAAAAAATGATGTGTCCAGATTGTTCTCCACCAAGATTACTATTTTTTTTTCTCATTCCCTCTGAAACATATTTATCTCCGACAGGCGTCTTAAATAATTTTAAACCGTTACTTTCCAAATATTTTGAAAGGCCTAAATTAGCCATATGAGTGGAAACTATATATTTACTTCTTAATTTTTCTTGTTTCTGAAGATATGTACTTACAATTGCGAGAATTTTATCACCATTTATTATCTCCCCTTTTTCATCACTAACTATTAAACGATCTGCGTCACCGTCAAAAGCAATACCAATATCAGCATTATTTAAAACTACTTTTTTTGATAAATTTTTTGAGAATAAGGCTCCGCATTTTGAGTTAATATTAATACCATTTGGTTTAGTAGAATCTAATATAAGATCAATACCAAATTCAGTAAAAATCTCAGGTGCAATTCTAAATGCTGATCCATTCGCACAATCCACAACCATTTTTATATTTTTAAAGTTAACTCCGGATGGTATGATTTTGAAAATATTATTTTTATATTCGGAAAAGTTGTTTACTATTGATGTTTTACCAATTTTATTTGGTAAACAAAAATCTACTAGATATTTTTTTTTAATAATTTCTTCAATTTTTAATTCCTCATCGTCACTTAGTTTCTCACCTTTATTGTTAAAGATTTTTATTCCATTATCATAGTAAGGGTTATGTGAGGCAGAAATCATAATTCCCAAATCACCCTTTAATACCTTTGTCATATATGAAAGTATTGGCGTTGTCGAAATCCCAATTAAACTTACATTCACTCCCGTCGAACAAAAACCAGATACTAAAGAATTCTCAATCATATCACACGAGTTTCTTGTATCTTTTCCAATAATTACTCTGCAATTACTTTTTTTAATAAATTTGGAAACGCGTAAAGAAAAATCAAGAAAAAAACTACTTGTTATTGGATATTGATTTACTTGACCCCTAATACCATCTGTTCCGAAATACTTTTTTTTCATGTTTAAAGCTCTAGTTTAATCCAAGTCTCAAGGGCCTGAATTGTTTCTTTGACATCATGAACCCGCATTATTTGAACACCTTGATTAAACCCATTTATAACTGCTGAGAGCGAACCAGGAAGTCTTTCTTTTGGAACATCCTCTTTAATGATTGAGGAAATAAATCTTTTCCTTGATACGCCTAACATAATTGGACAACCAAGTGAATGAAACAGTGATATATTTTTAAGAATTTCAATGTTTTGTTCGTAGTTTTTGCCAAATCCAATACCTGGATCAATTATAATCTGTTCTTTTTTCAATCCATTTTTAACACAAAAATTTATTCTTTCTTCAAAAAAATCAAATAAATCTAACACTACGTGCTTATAGATATTTCGTCTCATCATGGTTCTTGGGTTTCCTGGCATATGCATTATTATTACAGGAACTCTAAATTCATTTATGACTTCAACGCTACTTTTATCACCTCTCAAACCGCTAACATCATTAATTAAATTAACTCCTGAAAGTAATCCATATTTCATTGTGTCTGAGTTTCTGGTGTCGAGTGAAATTTTTACTTTTTTTTTTTTTAGTTTTTGAATTACTGGAAGCACTCTTAATATTTCTTGAGATGGTCGTATTTTCTTAGCGCCTGGTCTTGTAGATTCTCCACCAATATCAATATAATCAACACCAGAATCAATCATCCTACTTGCTTCATCAGATGCCTTATCTGAATCAAGAAAATCGCCACCATCGGAAAAACTATCAGGTGTGATGTTTAAGATACCAAATACATGATAATTTTTTTTCTTAAAAAACCTACTGTTCTCTAAAAGTGGCTTTTTTTTTGTAATTTTATTTAATAGATCATACAATGTTTGATTTTTTTTTTCATCCAAAAAAGCTTTGAATGATTTTATATCCATAAACTCAGAATTAACTATACTTTTGTTATTTTTTATTAGGACCTCAACATTAAGGAAATATCTTTCTGAACCACCAATTCTTAGGGATATTCCTTTTTTATAGAAATATTTTCCTAATTGGGTTGGAACAAAAGAACAGGGCCTTAAATAGATCTTATCTGATTTGCAAAATTTCAGCAAATTTAATATTATGAACCTATCGCAGGTTCGGGATTAAGATTTATAGGTTTTTTGTCAGAACTATTTGGCATAGATGTTTTTTTCATCTTTGGTTTATTATTTTGACTTGAACTCTTAATTTTTTTTCCATTAATCAAATTATCCACATCCTCACCAGATAAAGTTTCATACTCAAGCAAAGCCTTTGCCAATGCGTGAAGATGCTTCAAATGCTTTTTCAGTATTTTTCTTGCCTGTTTTTCACCGTTATCAATTAACAACCTTATTTCATCATCAATTAGTTTAGCTGTTTCGTCTGACATAGTTTTACTTTGGGTTACAGATCTGCCCAGAAAAACTTCTTCCTCATTTTCTGAATATCGTAAAGGACCTAATCTATCGCTCATACCCCATTCAACGACCATTGACCTTGCTTTTTTTGTGGCCTGTAAAATGTCATTAGATGCTCCTGAAGTAATATTATCTTTACCGAAAATTAATTCTTCTGCGACCCTGCCTCCAAACATCATAGCAATCTTCGCATTCATTTCATTTTTAGATTCTGAATATCTGTCACGCTCTGGTAGATTCATTGTTACGCCTAATGCTCTACCCCTTGGAATAATGGTAACTTTATGAAGAGGATCATTCCCGGGTGTGAAAATACCGACTAATGCGTGACCAGCCTCGTGATAAGCTGTTAGTTCTTTTTCTTTTAGAGTCATTACCATAGATCTGCGCTCAGAACCCATCATAACTTTGTCTTTCGCGTCTTCAAACTCTAACATTGTTACTAATCTTTTATTTCTTCTAGCTGCTAATAAAGCGGCTTCGTTAACCAAATTCGCCAGATCAGCTCCTGAAAAACCTGGTGTACCTCTGGCTATAACTTTTACATTTACATCAGGGGACAGTGGGAGTTTTTTTATATGCACATTTAAGATTTTATCTCTACCTACTATATCTGGGTTAGGAACAACAACTTGTCTATCAAATCTACCGGGTCTCAAAAGAGCAGGATCTAATACATCCGGTCTGTTGGTAGCTGCAATTAAAATTACACCTTCAGCCGCGTCGAATCCATCCATTTCTACTAACAGTTGATTTAATGTTTGCTCTCTTTCATCATTTCCACCACCAAGACCAGCTCCTCGATGTCTGCCGACTGCGTCAATTTCATCTATAAATATAATACAAGGGGCATTTTTTTTGCCTTGATCAAACATATCTCTAACCCTACTCGCGCCTACTCCAACAAACATCTCGACAAAGTCAGATCCAGATATTGTGAAAAATGGAACATTAGCTTCACCAGCAATTGCTCTTGCTAGCAACGTTTTTCCAGTACCTGGAGGTCCAACTAATAATGCGCCCTTGGGTATTTTTCCACCAAGTCTTTGAAATTTTGATGGATCTTTTAAAAATTCTACTATCTCTTCAAGCTCAGCTTTTGCTTCATCAATTCCTGCCACGTCAGCAAAAGTAACTCTATCCTTTTTTTCGTTTAACAATTTTGCTCTCGATTTTCCAAAGCCCATAGCTCTTCCACTTCCTGATTGCATTTGTCTCATAAAGAATATCCAAACACCAATCAATAACAACATCGGGAACCAAGATATTAATACATCCAATAAAGTTGGGCTCTTACCGCTTGGTGGAGATGCAATAATCTCAATATCATTTTTTTGTAATTTATCGATCAAAGTGATGTCACCTGGGGAGTATGAAAGGAACTTCGAACCGTTTGCATATTTTCCAGTAATATTGTTACCTTGAATCTCAACAGAGGAGATATTGCCTTTTTCAATTTCTTTGAGGAATTGGGAATAAGGGACGTTGCTAACCTGACTTTTTGGTGAACTAGATTCAAAAAAATCAAGTATCATAAATAAGATAAAACCTATTAAGGCCCATATTGCTATGTTTTTCATTGTATTGTTCAATATAATCTCCGTATAAGTTGTTTTGATTATATAGTATTCTTTTTAACAAACTCAATTAATAATTAAAATTTATTATTGGTAAGTTGAGTTTTTGGATTAAAAAAAAAACTTATTTTATTTTCATGCATTAATTTAGGACAAAGAAAAGGAATTAAAAAAATTTTCTTAATATGAATTAAAGGAAGTGACTTTATAATCTCAAAATTGATATTATAGTATTTTTCTATCACCAAGTTTTTTTTAATCTCAAACCAATTTTTTGAATTTATCACGCTACACACTATATCGTCGGATTGGCAAGAAAGTCTGAATCTATAATCCCAGATTGCTGAATTGTTTTTTTTTATAGATAACCCATTTTTCATATTTAATGATGTTTTAAAACTCTCTCTATAAATTTTAAATTTAGTTATACTTGTCTCAATTATTGATGAATGAAGAGTGTGCAACGATTGTTGACTTTTGCTTGAATAAATAAGACGGTTTACTGATTTTTTTTTTGGAGGATAACTTTTACCTGAACATGAAGTTAGTAACCTTTTTATAATTTCTACTTGTATATCATTGTCATATTCATAAAGTGCTTCTTTTTTAAATTCGAAAACACCACAATTGTAAAAATATAAGTTTTTTAAAAAAAAATTTGAAACTTCTTTTTCTATATTTTTTGTTTTATTTACATATTTTCTAATGTTTTTTTGAATATCCAAGAAATATTGATTTTTTTTGACACTTAAGTATTTTCTTATTCTAATTCTTTCATATTTTTCACAGCTATTTGTTGGATCATTTATCCACTGCTTGAGGAACAACTTGCAAGTTTCTTCTAATCTTTTTTTCTTAATTTGTAAAAATGGTCTTATAATTCTAACAGAGTTGAAATGTACTAAAGGTGATATTGAGGAAAGACCAATAATATTTCCCTTTCTCTGTGCTCTCATTTTATAGGTCTCAATGTTATCATTTAATTGATGCCCAACTAACAAATGCATTATATTTAAATTCTTGCACTCGTTTAAGACTATCTCGTATCTTTTTTTTCTCGCTGTCTCTAACAAACTAGAACTTGGTTTTCTCTCATTCCAACTTAAAATTTTAGTTTTTATATTAAGATTTTTTATCCATTTTTTTACTTGCAAGCATTCTGATGTGGAATTTTTTCTAAGTTTATGATCAAGGATTAGTGCAGTTATAGTTCCTCCCTTATGCTTGATCCAATTGTTCATTAAATATAATAAACTCATGCTATCAGAGCCACCTGATACGGACACTGCAACATCAGGGTTATCCTCAAATTTACAAATTTTTTCTAATAATTTTCTAAACTCTTTATCGGAAATTGAGTTATTAACAGGCATATTTATTCTTGAATACAGTCTAACTTTTCTTTTTCACTTAACGCTCTTTGCAACACATCCTTAGAGGCACTAGGATATTTTACTTCTAATTCAAAAAAAACATTACATGCCTCAACTTTTTTTTTAAGGTTAGCAAATGATAGACCTAACTTAAGCATATTATCGGGACCTTTTATTGAATTAGGATAATTTTCTAAACCTTCACCAAACTCTAGAATAGCTCTACTAAAATCTTTCTTTTCATAAAAAACTTCACCTAACCAATACTGTATATTAGGCATTAAATCTTGAGGTTTCATTGATTTTAAATCTAATAGTTCAGCCATAGCCTCATCTAGTTTATCAGCCCATAGTAACTTAATAGCATTTTCGTACTTTTTTTTTGCCTCTTCTACATTAATCATATTTTCTTGTTGAAGTTCATTTTTTATTTCACTTTCACTTTCAACAAAGTTACTCGTTTTAGAGCCTCGAATAGGATCACTTAGACTGAGTTTATTTTGAAAAATTTTTTTAATTTCATCCAACTGAGTAGAAATATCTATATTTAGCAACTCAATTTTTTTCTCAATTTCATTAATTCTATTTTCTAAAATCTCGAACTTACCAAAATTATTTTGGGTTGCCGTCTCTATTTCATCAAGTCGCTTTTCATTTCTAGAAATATAACCAGAGGAAAGATTACTAGAATCATCATTTAAGTTAAATTTCTGTAAATCATTTATATTTTTTTCTATTCTATTTATTCTATCAAGAATATCGTCACTATCTAATTCCTGTGAAATTACAAAGCTTGCGAAAAGTGAAAGATAAAAAAATGATACTAAATGAAAAAAAATCATACCGATGAATTAAGAGCTGCTGTTTAATAAGCAGCTCAAAGTAAAAAAAATTAATCACTGATTATTGTGACGACTCTTCTATTTTCCGACCATGCTTCAGATGTGCTTCCCTCAGCAGCAGGTCTCTCTTTACCGTAACTTCTTGTTTCAATTCTACCTGTGTCAACACCAAGGGAAACTAAAAAATCCTTGACTGAGTTAGCCCTTCTATCTCCTAAAGCTAAGTTATAGTCTCTCGTACCTCTCTCATCACAATGTCCCTCTAATAAAATAGTAAAACCCGGAGTAGCTTTTAACCAATTTGCTTGGGCCTCTAGCGTAAAAGCAGATGCTGAACTAATATTATGCTTATCAGTATCGAAATAAACTCTATCTCCAACTTCCTTTTGAAGATATGATTGGAGATCCGCAACACTAGAACCAGGTGCAGGGTAATTATTTGTAGGAACAGCGTCTCCTGAACTAGTTCCTGTAGTTTCACAGCTTGCTAGAAAGAATGTGATTAGTATTAAGTGTAGAATATAATTTTTTTTCATAATAAAGGTCCTATAATTGTTTATTCTTTTTTTTACAACCTGAAGCTCTATAAGTCAAATCAATTAGCGTATTTACTAAATATAAATTATTATGGTAAAAGACCAGACCATGCCGGATCAGAAGCGTCTGATGGTGTTATAATTTCTCTTAAATTACTTCCCGTTAAATCAATAATTTTGATTCTTGGCGGTGTAATTTTATTTTTTTTTATTTTAGTCTGACTATAAAAACTTAATACCCTTCCGTTCGGAGCCCAAGTCGGTCCTTCAACTAAATAAGAGCTGTAGAGAACTCGTTCTCCCTTTCCGTCGGTATACATAACACCAATATAAAATTCACCTCCTAATAATTTCGTAAATGCGATAGTATCTCCTCTCGGTGACCACACAGGTGTTGCATATCTTCCATTTCCGAAACTGATTCTTTTTTTTTTCTTTGTTTTCATATTAAGCACATAAATTTGTTGGCTGCCGCTTCTATCCGATTCGAATACAATGTTTTTACCATCAGGAGAATATGATGGGGCCGTATCTATCCCTTTATAAGTTGTAATCTGTTCTAATTTTCCAGTTTTCAAATTCATTTCATATATGTCTGTATTTCCTTTTTTTGCTAAGCTCATAATAATTTTTTTTCCATCAGGTGAAAATCTAGGCGCAAAAGACATACCAGGAAAATCTCCCAAAATTTTCTGATAACCAGTATCTAGATCTAATAAAAAGACACGCGGATCTCCATTATGATAAGAAAAATAAGCTATTTGTTGCGCAGCTGGAGAAAATCTTGGTGTTAAAGCTAGATATGAGCCATCAGTCAAAAATTTATGATTTGCTCCATCTTGATCCATAATTGCCAACCTTTTTCTTTTATTTTTTTTTTCTCCAGATTCTGAAATGTAAACAATTCTTGAATCAAAATAACCGGACTCGCCTGTAATTCTTTGATAAATTATATCAGAAATTACATGGGATATTCTTCTCCAATTGGTTCTTTTCGTTGTAAGCTGTTGAGCAATCATTTGTTTTTCAGATAAAATATCCCATAATCTAAATTCAATTCTAATTTCATCTACATTTATTTTTATTATTCTCCCATGAATTAAACCCTGTGCTTTTGTTATTCTCCAATCAGAAAAAGAAGGTTTTGAATTAAAAGAAATTTTCTCTTCCAAAAAAATTTTTTTGTCTAAGATCTCAAAAAGACCGGATCTTTCTAAGTTATTTGAAACAACTTTGATAATTTTTTTTGTAATTTTATCATCCTCTTTATTATTTGAACTAAAGTTTAATAATGCTAAAGGGATAGGCTCTGTATTTCCCTCAGTAATGTCAATTCTTAAATTTGCATGGCTTGAGTTAAACAAAAAAATCAATAAAAAAGTTGGTAAATATATTTTAAATAAATTCTTCATGGTTAAAACATACTAGGATCAAAGTTTAGAGTTATATTTTTCCAGATTTCATATTTTTTTTCAGGAACTTTAAGTTTTTTGCATGATGGATGTTTGACTGCTCTTAATGCACTCTCAGCTGCAGCCTTAAAAAAGGGATCACTTAACCTTCCAGTATTAAGTAATTTTGAACTTATAACGTTTCCCTCTCTGTCTAGTGAAATTTCAACTGTAACTTTTAAATTTTTTATATTTTTAGCACCTGCAGGAATGTTCCAACATGAAATAAATTGTCTTCTCACTAAATCTATCTCACTAATTGTTAATTTTTCTTGAAATTTATTAATTTCACTAGTTTCAATTTTTTTTTCTTTGCTTTTTTTATTTTCCTCAATTTTAATCTTATCTATCGACTTTAGTATTGAAGAGAGTCTATTTTCATTTTTTTTTTCTACTTTATCTTCTTGTTTTACTTTTTTTTTTTTCTTTTTTTTTTCGATTTTTTCTATGAATTCTGGTGGCTTCGGTTTTGAAATAACTTGGGGTGGATTAAAAGCTAAAACTGCTTCTTTACTTTTTTTCAATTTTTTATTTTTTTTTTCCTGCTTTTCTGTAATTGTTTTCTCAGAAACCTCGACTACTTCTATTGGTATTTCGTTGATTACAGTTTTCTTTGTTAAATTAAAATGATTTGAAACTAAAATTATAATCATCACAATAAAAACATGAAAAATTACTGATTTAATAAAATTATGAATCATTATTAAAATCTTTATTTTATCTTAGTTACTAATGCAACCTTTTTAAAACCCGCTTTAGTTATTTTCCCCATTATTGAAATTACATCACCATAATTTAAATCTTTATCACCTCTTATATAAATTTTTAAATTCTTATCTTGTTTCTTAAGTTCAAATAATTTTAACATCAACTTTTTTTCAGAAACTTTTTGCTTTTGTAAAAAAATTTCTCCTTTTTTGTTGATACTTACAGTTATTGGCTCATTTTTTTCAGAAAGGGTTTTATTGTTGCTTTCCGGCAAATTTACTTTTATTCCTGCTGTTAATAATGGAGCTGTGACCATGAAAATTATCAATAATACAAGCATTACATCTACAAATGGGGTAACATTAATTTCTGAAATAGCCGTTCTTTTTCCTCTTTGTTTTTTATTTAAATGAATTCCCATGACTAATTTCTAATCCTTAAAAATTTCTTTTGATATAATAATCGACATTTCCTCTATTAATAATTCAGCTCTATTACTATACTGAGCTATGAGATCGTTTAGTTTGTTATATGCTAAAACTGCTGGGATTGCAGCTACTAACCCTAATGCTGTAGCAAATAAAGCTTCAGCAATACCAGGAGCAACGACAGCTAAACTAGTATTTTGTGAAATTCCTATTGCAGTAAAACTATTCATAATACCCCAGACAGTTCCAAATAAACCTATAAATGGTGCTGTTGAACCTACAGAAGCAAGGAAATTCATGTTTTTTGAAAGAAAGTCTAACTCTCTTTCATTTACTACATACATTTCTTTTTCAATTCTTTTACAGAGATTTTTTTTAAATTCTACGTTTTTGTTTACTGTACCAAGTTTTATTTTATCAAGATAACTCATGCATGAAAAAAAAATTGCTTCAAATGGATTAGTTGGGCTATTTCCAAGTTTATTGGACAGTTTTTGAAGCGTTGAACTTGAATAAAAACTTTCCTCAAAATCTTCAGCTTCTTTAAATAAGTTTTTTAAAGTTGAAAATTTTGAAAATATAATAGTCCATGACCAGATTGATGCAAAAATCAGGATAACGATCACCGACTTTACTACAATATCAGCATCAAGAAAAAGAGACATTAATGAAAAAGTCGAAGATGTTTCATCAAGCACAATTTTCTCTAAAGTTTCATCCATAAATAATTTATACTAATTTTATTTCATTAAGTAAAAAACTTAATTCATTAATTATTTTTGTGGGTCTTTGATTTTTGCTACTTATCCAAACCAGTTGAACATCCATGATGCAATGTTCTTGTGTGTTTTTTTTTAATATCTGTTCAAGCCATATTGAAGTTTTGGTAACTTTTTTTAAAATTGTTGAAATAACTAAATCATCAAATAACAAACAAGGTCTTAAATAAGTTACATTTATTTTTCTAACAACAAAAAAAAAATCACCATTTTGAAGTATTTTTTTTATTTTTGGATATAGAGTTATTAATAGATTAGTTCTAGCTCTTTCAAAATATTTCAAGTACGAAGCGTAGTAAACAACGCCAGCGCAATCTGTATCTTCATAAAATACTTTTATTTTAAAATTTGATTTTTTGAGTTTATTAACCTTTGTGATTTTCAATATGTAATAATCCTTTCTTCGATAAAACCCTTCCTCTGGAAGTTCGTTGAACTAATCCTTTTTGGATAAGGAATGGTTCAACCACATCTTCGAGAATGTCTTTTTCCTCCAGTAATGCAGCACTTAAATTTTCAATGCCAACAGGTCCTCCCTCGTAATTTTTTACTATACAGTTCATATATTTTCTATCCATTTCATCTAAACCCAAAGCATCAATTTTTAAATTCTTTAATGACTGATTTACTATTTCTACATCTATTTTCCCTGAATCCTTGACAACAGCAAAATCTATTGTCCTTTTCAATAATCTAATTGATATACGCGGTGTTCCTCTAGATCTTATTGCTATTTCAATTGCGGCTTCTTCATTAATATGAACCTTCATTAATTTTGCAACTTTAATTATAATGATTTTTAGATCCTCTGGTTTATAAAAACTTAATTGAAGTGGAATACCGAATCTATCTCTCAATGGTCTGGATAGCAGTCCTAATCGAGTAGTTGCTCCAATAAGAGTAAATTGCTCAACTGAAATTTGCATCACTCTTGCTGATGGACCCGAACCAATAACATAATCACATTTAAAATCCTCCATAGCGGGGTATAATGTTTCTTCAATTATTGGAGATAATCTGTGTATTTCATCTATAAATAAAATATCTCCATTGGAAAGGTTACTTAATAGAGTAACAAGATCCCCTTTTTTTGTAAAAGCTGGTCCACTAGTAATGTGTATATTCGTTTTTTTTTCATTTGAAACGATTTTAGCCAAAGTAGTCTTACCCAAGCCTGGTGGTCCGTAAAAAATTACATGATCAAGGATTGTTTTTTTTTTTATAGAGGCCTGAATAAATGTATTAAGGTTTAATTTTAAAGTTTTTTGTCCAATGAATTCACTCAATAAATTTGGTCTCAAGCTCAAAATTTCAGAATCTTCTTTTAATTTCTTAAGTCCAGTTATCTTTTCATTTTTAATTTCTATCATCTAAGAGACTTTATTTTGTTTTTATAAGTTTTAAAGCTTTTGGTATTAAGTTTTCTAATTCATTATCACTATTTTCGGAGATAACAGAAATTGCAACATCCTCTGAAATTTTGTTCTGAAATCCTAAATTTACTAAACAGGATGTTAAATCTTGTAATTTTTTCTCATAAATTGAGGATGATTTGATATTTTCATCAAATAGAGTAGTCTCTATTTTATCCTTCATTTCATTAATAAGTCTTTGTGCCAATTTATTTCCTACCCCCGAAATTTTTTTGAAATTTAATAACTTATTTTGCTGAACTGATTGTATAAGTTCTTTGATATTCATTATTGAAAGAATATTTAATGCCATTTTACCTCCAACTCCATGAACTTTTATTAAGTTTTCAAACATAATTTTTTCATTCAAATCTAGAAAACCAAAAAAAAAGTTTCCATCATCCCTGAAAATCTGATTTACATGGACTTCAATCGTTTTAGAATCTTCAGTAATTAAATTTAAATCTCTAGTTGTAGCAAAAATTTTATATGTAATCCCATTTACATACAGATGAAGCGAATCATCTTTTATTTCCTCTACATGTCCTTTAAATTTAACAATCACTTCTTGAAATTTACCTTTTTATTAAAATTCAAACGCATTGAATGACAAATTGCAACTGCTAATGCATCACCTGAATCATTATTATAAATATTTATACCAGGAAATAATCTTTTCAACATTTCATTAATTTGTATTTTTGTCGCATGTCCGTAGCCGACTAAATTTTTTTTTACTTGATTAGGTGAGTATTCGTTAATTTCAATTTTGTTTATTGCAGCAGATAAAAAGATAATCCCCCTTGCCTGTGCAAGTTTTATTGAACTCTCAGGATTAATATTAATAAAAATATTTTCAACAGCTAGATAACTTGGTTTAAAAAATTTAATCATTTTATTCAATTCATTGAAAATTTTCTCAAGTCTAAAACCAATGGTTAGATTCGAATCTGTAATAACGGCCCCATTATCCATGTGTTCATCTCTGTTACCTTGATTTTCAATTACGCCCCAACCTGTTGAACTGAGACCTGGATCCACTCCTAAGATAATTGCATTATTTTTCATTCATAAAATATCATTTGGAATTTTCAAATTAGAATATAAATTTTGCACATCATCAATATCTTCAAGCTTTTCAAGTAATTCAATAACTTTAACTATTTTCTCTTTTTCAAGTTGCAAGAGTTCTTTCGCTTTCCATTCAACGCTGGAGGACACTGGTAATTCATATTTAACCTCAAGTTTCTCAAGAATTGCATGAAACTCTTCATTTGGTATTGTTAGTTCGTAATGTTCTTCAGTTTCTTGTATATCAATCACACCAACGGATATAGAAAATTCAAAAATATCTTCAAATTCGCAAATATTTTTAGAATAAACTGCTATTCCAACTTTCTCAAAAAAGTGCCTGACGCTACCCGAAATGCCAAGATTACCATTATTTTTAGAAAAAGTTGATCTTATTTCGGAGGCAGTCCTATTTTTATTGTCTGTGATACATTCTATAATTACAGCTATACCAGAGGGACCATAGCCTTCATAAACAATTTCTTCGATTAGACTATTTTTTTCATTTTCAGAGTGTTTCCTTATAGCTTTGTCAATATTGTCTTTAGGCATGTTTGCTGCAAAAGCATTGTTTATGGCAGTTCTCAATCTTGGATTAACATTTGGATCAGGTATTCCTAGCTTTGCAGAAACAGAAATTTCTCTAGTTAATCTCGAAAAAAGCTTTGCCCTTTTTTTGTCTTGAGAACCCTTTCTATGCATAATATTTTTAAACTTTGAATGACCTGCCATTTTATTTATTCCCTATGATGCCACCAATTTTTATTTGTTTGAATGATTGAACCTTTAGACTCATTTCATCAATTTTTAAAATTATACCACATAAAGTGGCTTCTCCATTTGCAGGCTCAAATCGACTTTTTTTATGTTTATGCAAAAATCTTGACAAAGATATGGTCTTATCCATTCCAACTACAGAATTATAATCGCCACACATACCAAGATCAGTTTGATAAAAAGTTCCTTTCTCTAGTAAGTGTGGATCAGCTGTTGGAACATGAGTGTGTGTTCCTACAACAGCAGAAACCTTCCCATCTAAATAATGCCCTAAAGCCATTTTCTCAGAAGTTGCTTCTCCGTGGATATCAACTATAATTATGGTTTTTCCCAATTGATTATCTAATTTATACAAAACAGATTCGATGGCTCTGAAAGGATCATCATAAAGATCCATAAATAGTCTGCATATCAGGTTAATTACAACTACATAGGTTCCGTTAACCATAGAAAAAACTCCATACCCATTTCCTGGTGAATCAGTTGGAAAATTTATTGGTCTTAAGAGTCTTTTATCGTTTCCGATATATCCTGTTATTTCCTTTTGATCCCAAACATGATTACCAGTTGTTATGACATCAACTCCAATGTTATAAAACTGTTGGCAAATTTTTTTTGTAATACCAAAGCCATTAGCAGCATTCTCACCGTTTACGACTATAAAATCTAAAGATTCCTCAGTTTTTAATCCGGGAATTTTATTTTCAATAATTTCTCTTCCAGATTTTCCAACAACATCACCACAAACTAAAATTTTCATATTACTTAATTATACTAGTTGGAGTAATAATAAAATCTAATTTTTGATCAAAATAATTTTTTGGTACCTTTTTTGTAACTTGTTCATCAAAAGATACTCCAATTGCTACAATATTTTTTTTTTTTCTTAAATATTGAATTGTTTTGTCATAATATCCTCCTCCATAACCAATTCTGTATTTCAATGAATCAAAACAAACAAGAGGAACAATTAATAAATCCGGTTCAATTTCACACTTAGAAAATGGAACCTTTATATTGAATTTTCCAATTTCTAATGGTTCATTAAAATCCCAAAAACTAAAAAATAATCTTTCTTTTAAATTTTTTATAAAAGGGAAACAAATTTTGGTGTTTTGCTCCTTTAAAAAATTTAAAGTATAAAAAATATCGACCTCATTTTTCGTTGAAAAATATCCAGAAATGATTTTCGTATTATACTTACTTAAAAATTTTAATAGCCTAAAATTTAAACTAAAAGTTTTCACTAATTTTTTTTTTATATTTTGTCTTTTTTTTAAATAAATGATTCGTAACTGCTCTTTAGCTTTAGATTGTTTCATCTTAGTTAATCTATATTTTTTTCAAGTTTCTGAATAAGTTTTTCAACATCCTTTAAAATACTTTCCTGTTTTGTAATTATATCTTTTCTCTCATTGTATTCACTGGCAAGTAAAATTGCCACCATAAGAAGTTTTGTTTTTTTTTGAATATGGACCTCATCTTTAAAAATATCCATTTTTTGATTAACAATTTTGACCGCTCTTGTTAATTCATCCTCTTCACCTTCCTCACATTGAAGTGTATATTCATCTTTATTAACAATTATTTTGATTTCCGGCATACTATTTTTTTTCTAATCTTTTTATTGAGTTCTCAAGAGCATTGTGTGCTCTAATTAGAAATTCTTTATTGATAGAAACTTTTGTCGATGTGTTAATAAAATCCAAATCTCCTTTATCTAAAATATAAATGATTTTTTTAACTCTTAATGATAATTTATTTAGCTCATTTAAATTCATAATTAAAAAAAATAAAATTATTTTACACAAAGTCTTTACATTAATCCAATAACTATTTAATCAGTTAAATAACAAAATGGGAAATAAAAAATGTCTTTAAAAATAGCAATTAATGGATTTGGAAGAATTGGAAGATTAACTTTAAGAGCTTTGATTGAAAGAAACGAAAAACATATAGATGTAGTTGCAGTTAATGATCTAGGAGATTTCAAATCAAACTTACATTTACTTAAATATGATTCTGTGCATGGTCAGTTTAAGGAAAAAATTGAAGTTAAAGAAAATATTTTAAAAATCAATAGTCAATCTATCAACTTTTATAATGAAAGAGAACCAAATAAACTTCCATGGAAAGAACTTAATGTTGATGTGGTTATTGAATCAACTGGCGTTTTTACCAATAGAAAACAAGCTTCAAAACACTTAGAGGCGGGGGCTAGAAAAGTTTTAATTTCTGCACCCTCATCTGATGCTGACCAAACCGTAGTGTTCGGGGTAAACCACAAAAATATTAAGAATACTGATTTGTTAATTTCTAATGGTTCATGCACTACCAATTGTTTAGCACCACTTGCTTTTATTCTTCACAAAGAATTGGGAATTGAGTCAGGTTACATGACTACTGTTCATGCAATTACAGGTGATCAAAATACCATAGATACATTTCACAAAGATCTTAGAAGAGCACGTAATTCTATTTCCTCAATGATTCCAACCTCTACAGGCGCAGCAAAAGCTGTCGAAGTTGTAATGCCTGAACTCAAAGGTAAACTTGATGGAAGTGCTATTAGAGTGCCAACTACAAATGTTTCACTTGTGGATTTTTGCTTCAAAACAAAGCAAAGTACTGACGTAGAAAAAATAAATTCCTTGTTTAAAAAAGCTGAATTATCTAATTTTAAAAATATTGTTCAAACAATAAATTCTCCTCTGGTTTCTTCGGATTTAAATCATAACCCGCATAGTTCAATTGTTGATACACTTGAAACAAAAGTTGTTGACCAAAATTTTTGCAGAGTGTTATCTTGGTACGACAACGAGTGGGGGTTCTCGAATAGACTAATTGATGTATCATTATTCATTTTTAATTTAAATGCTTCAAAATAATTCAAATAATCAAATAACAGAGCAGGATTATATTGAAAGAATAAATATCTTATACAAAAAAAAAGTAAATATTATTTATCCATACAGATTAGCAGTTTGGAAAGGCAGTCCCTATATTAAAGAACTTTTTTTTTATTTAAAAAAAAGACGCATAAAAATATTTATTAATTGTGAGGATGATCTAAATCTAGTTCTTCAACTAATTGAAGTTAACATAAATACAATTATATTTTCACCTTCAAATACAGAGATTAGAAAAAAAATAAAAAGCCTTGCGAAAAAATATGATGTGGAAATTTTTGAATATCAAGAATTATATAAAAAAAACATTACTCTTTACGAGTTTATGAAAAATTAATAATGAAGGCTTATTTAATCTCCCCGCCTTGTGAAGATAAGGCATTCGATAAATATATTTTTGAAGAAATTACAAAAAATATTAACATAGAATTTTTTCAACTAAGACCTAAGTATGAAAAAATTAAAAAAAACAGAGATTTCATAGAAAAATATCACAAGGAATTATATGATATTTGTAAAAAAAAAAATATTAAATTTATAGTAAATGATGATATTGAATTAGCAAAAAAGCTAGAATTTGATGGAGTTCATTTGGGCCAAAGTGATACTAATTGCGTAGAAGCGAGAAATTATTTAGGTAATGATTTTGTCATAGGTATAAGCTGCGGGAAATCTATTAAAAAAGCTATTAAAGCTGAAAAAAACGGTGCTGATTATATTGCTCTAGGTCCGTTATATAAATCAAAAACAAAAAAAACTTACAGAAAAAATCTTTCTGAAAAACTTTTTTATGAAATAAAAAAAAATGTAAACATTCCGATAACACTTATTGGCGGAATTAATCATAAAAATTTTTATAAATTAAAAATATTAAAACCAGATAACTTTGCTATTATAAATCAGATTTGGAATTTTAATGAAGGGCCGGTAAGATCATCAAAAAAATTTCAAAATTTATTAAAAATAAATCGGAGGAATCTTTGAAAATAATCGCTAATTTAATAAGAGTTGGAAATATTATTAAGTATCAAGAAAAAATCTACCAAGTTCTAAATACAAATACAATTAAACCTGGAAAAGGAGGTGCCTTTATTCAAGTTGAGATGCGAAATTTATTAACTGGTCTCAAAACAAACGAAAGATGGAGAACTTCCGAAAATATTGAAAAATTAAATACAGAAGAAATTGAATGTACATATTTATTTAAGGATTCAGATTCATTAACTTTAATGAACAAAGAAAACTTTGAACAGTTCCAATATGACATAAAAAATTTAGGTAACAAAATTCATCTTCTAGAAGATGGAATGACATTAATTGCGGATTATATTGACAATAAAATTATAAATATAAAGTTTCCTAAATCTGTCAAAATCAAAATTGAATCTGCTGATGCAGTAGTAAAAGGGCAAACTGCATCTACTTCTTTCAAAAATGCTGAAACTGATAATGGATTGCGTGTTTTAGTTCCCCCACATATTAAATCAGGTGACAAAATAATTATTAACTCTGAGAATTTTGAATATATTGAAAAATCAAAAGATTAAGTCATGGTATACATAAATCCAAGTATCAACATATTGTCTAAATCTCTTAGGAATATTGGCAGAAATATCTTGAGAGACTTCAGTGAAGTTGAAAAACTTCAGAGTTCAATTAGAGGGACAGAGGACTTTTCAAGAAAAGCAATTATAAAAATAAAGCAAAAAATTCAAATAGTTTTAAGTGAGTTCAAGCCAAATTATTCATTTCAATTTTCTGACACTAATAATATTAAAGAGAAATCGAATGATTTTTTTTTTGTATGTCCCTTAAATGGCTTTATTAACTTTTCTCATGCCATTCCTCATTTTTGTATGTCCATATCTATGAGTGAAAATTCGAAAATAGTTACAGAACTAATTTACGATCCGATAAAAGATGAGATGTTTTATGCCTCAGAGGGTAAAGGAGCATATTTAAATGACTCAAGAATCAGAGTATCACTAAGATCAAAAATTGAAAATTCACTTCTCATTGTAAATAATATTGAAAAAACAAAAGAATCTCTAAAAGTAAAAGAAAAATTTATATTTTTAAGAGAAACTGGATGTTCTAATTTAGATAAATGTTATGTAGCTTCTGGACGAAGTGAGGCATTGATTCAAATGAACTTAAAAAACAATGAGTTTATTCCAGGAACATTGATTATAAGAGAGGCCGGAGGTGTTGCAGAAAACTTGAATATTAACAAAACAAATCTTTTTTATGCGAGTAACATAAAATGTCAAAACTCAATAAAAGAAATCATAAATAATATGTGAAAAAAAATAAAAAAAGGATATAATTTAAATATGCGTATATTTAATTTTATAAATTATTTTATTGTTATCTTTCTTTTATTTTTTCAAATTGATTATTTATATTCTAATGAAAAGAATGTAAATAATAAAAACAAGTTAAAAATTGAAATACCTTTATCTTCCGAAAGAGTTTTAATGCCTCAAATTGGTGTTGATGGGGAAAAAGAAATAATTTTGATACCTCCTAAAAATCTAATAGAAATAAATAAAAAAGCTGAAGAGGAACGTAAACTCAAA
>CENJ01059828.1_pt1 | contig 93499 bp, 99 predicted proteins | sample 356161 | NCBI WGS metagenome assembly CENJ01 (sample SAMEA2619531, study PRJEB7988) | marine metagenome | biome: marine biome (ENVO:00000447); feature: surface water layer (ENVO:00002042); material: "saline water (ENVO:00002010), including plankton (ENVO:xxxxxxxx)" | depth 5 m
GCATTAGACGCTAAAACTGGTAAAGAGAAGTGGGTTACAACTAACCTACACGCTGGTACTGGTAAGTATGGTGTTTCTGCATCTACTGGTTCAGGACAACCATTCATTATTAAAGACATGGTTGGTGTAGGATGTTCTGGTGCTGAATTCGGTGTTAGATGTAACTGGACACAGTACGACATTAAGTCTGGTAAAAGACTTTGGAGAGCATACAGCATGGGTCCAGATAAGGACATGTTAGTTGATCCAAACAAAACAACTTCTATGTTAAAACCTATAGGTAAAGATTCAAGCTTGAAAACTTGGCCTGGTGATGCATGGAAAATTGGTGGCGGTTCAATTTGGGGTTTCTATGGATATGACTCTAAATTAAACACTATGTACTACGGTACTGGTAACCCATCAACATGGAATCCAGTTGTTCGTCCAGGAGACAACAAATGGTCTATGACAATTAACGCTCGTAACCCAGATAATGGTATGGCTAAATGGTTATATCAAATGACTCCATATGATGAGTGGGATTATGACGGAGTTAACGAGATGATTCTTGTTGACATGAAAGTTAAGGGCAAGAACCGTAAGGCGCTTGTTCACTTCGACCGTAACGGTTTTGCTTACACAATGGATAGAGTATCTGGCGAGCTATTAGTAGCTGAAAAGTACGATCCAGCTGTTAACTGGGCAACACACGTTGACATGAAAACTGGTCGTCCACAAGTTGTTGATAGATATTCAACAGCTCATCAAGGTGAAGATGTTAATACAACAAACATCTGCCCAGCAGCTCTTGGTACTAAAGATCAACAGCCTGCTGCATACGATAGACTATCTGGTTTATTCATGGTTCCAACAAACCACGTTTGTATGGACTATGAGCCATTTAAGGTAGACTATGTTGCTGGTAACGCATATGTAGGTGCTACACTTTCTATGTACCCAGCTCCAGGCGGAACTCACCTAGGTAACTTCATTGGATGGGATGCTGATAAAGGTAAGATCGCATGGTCTAACCCAGAGCCTTTCTCTGTGTGGAGTGGCGCAATGGCAACTGCTGGCGGAATTACTTTCTATGGAACATTAGAAGGTTATGCTAAGGCAGTTGAAAGTAAAACTGGTAAAGAACTATTTTCGTTCAAAACACCTTCTGGTATTATCGGTAACTTCATGGCTTATCAACATAAAGGTAAGCAATATGTCGGTATCTTATCAGGCGTAGGTGGTTGGGCTGGAATCGGTCTTGCTGCTGGTCTTACTGACCCAACTGCAGGTTTAGGTGCTGTTGGTGCATATTCTGCACTAAGTAATCACACTAACCTCGGTGGTGTATTAACTGTTTTCGCTCTTCCATAGTAGAAAAAAATAGTTAAATTTAAAAGCCCAACTTAGGTTGGGCTTTTTTTTTGAAAAAAAAAAAAAACTATTGAGATTTATTACTTATTTACAATATAAATATTATATATTTATTTATTGATTATTACTTAGGACATTAAAATGAAAAACATGCATAAACTTACCTTACTTTCTACTTTAATATTTTTATTTAGTACAAACATTAATTCTGTACCTAGACCTGATGCTGTGGAACCTGCTTGGGACGAAAACGATAACCCTACTTATGTAATTAAATACGGTAAAGGTGATAGAATCGATCCAGCTACTAAGAAACCTTTGAATATGATTCAAATTTTGTGTGATGGTAAGGCAGTAGATCAGGTAAGTGAAGAACAACTAGAATCGTGCAGAGATGATAAATCACTAGTTGAAGAGCAGTATGGCTGGATGGACTTTTCAACATATAAAGGATGGAGAGCGTATCATGCTGAATGTCATGTTTGTCATGGACCTGACGCAATGGGGAGCACATATGCACCTTCTTTAATGACCTCCTTACAACAAGGTCTTTCTTTTGACGATTTTTACGCTGTAATTATGAATGGTAGAGGTGAGGCTGAGGGAGCTCAGAGAGGTAATGTAATGCCAGCCTTTGGAGCTAATACTAATGTTGCACCTCATGTTGAAGATATGTATAGATATGTAAAAGCTAGAGCTGACGGTAAAATTAGGAGAGGCGTAAGATTACCTAAATTACCAAAATTTAAAGAAGTTGAGTGATACGTTTGCTTTAAATGAGATATCTTTTTTTAACTCTTTTTATTTGTCTTATTTGGTTTAATGTGTCATCTAGAGAATCAGCCATTGAAGCTGTTGATACCAAGAACCTAAGAGTTTGCGCTGACCCAGCTAATCTTCCCTTTTCCAATGAAAAAGGTGAAGGTTTTGAAAATGAAATTGCTGAACTTATAGGTAAGGATTTCGGAATCCCAGTTGTCTATGACTATTTTCCTCAAGTTATAGGGTATGTAAGGGAAACACTTAATAAAAAAAAATGTGATATAATTGTTGGCATTACTGGGAGTAATGAACTCGTACTTAATACGGTCCCATATATGAGATGGTCATATGCAATGGTTTATTTAAAAGATAATGGTATTAATGTCGATAGACCAGATCATCCTCAGTTAGCTGATTTAAGAATTGGAGCGGTAGCAGGAACTCCTCCTACGTTTATTCTTCAAAGATATAATTTAATGAGTAAAGTTAGACCTTACAATCTTACATTCGACCCAAGAGTAGCTGTAATCGGTGAAACCATGATTGATGATTTAATTGATGGATTAGTTGACATAAATTTCATGTCCGGTCCCATAGCTAGTCATTATCTTAATACTAAAGGTTTTGGTTCTAAATATGTAATGATCCCACTTGAAACTACAGATCAAGGTTGGGGTAGGATGGATTATTACACAACGATGGGTGTAAGAGATGGCGAAACTGATTGGAAGAAAAAATTAAACAAATTTATAAAAACGAACCAAAATGAAATCAATCTTATTTTAGAAAAACACAATATTCCTGTATTAAGTTTAAGACCTGGAAAGAGGAAAAAAGTTGAAGGTGATAATACTACTGAGGCGCTTATAAAAGGTAGAGCGCCTGTCAAATAGTATTCAATTTTTTTTATTGGTTAAATTTAAATTAAAAATTATTATAATTTAACAATATTAGATATCTTTAAGTAATTTATCTCTCTTTTTCTTAGACTTTGCTCCAGTTAATTTCTTTTTGGAAACAGCTTCTTTGTTAGAAGTATCGCCACCGACAACAACTATTCCAATCATTCCTAATGCTGCGTGTGGAGAACATTGATACAAATATATACCTGGCGTATCAAATTTAATTGATACTTCATCATTGAGTTTTGTCTTTTTAGGTAACTCATAACCGTCTGGACCAGATAACATCTCTACATTGTGCCCTTTTGCGGTTGGAACCCATTTAATTGTTTGACCAACTTCTATCTTCACCAATTCCTGGCTATAAACCATTCTTTGCTTTGTTTCTTTATTTTTATTTAACATTTCTATGGTTACGTCTGCAGAGAATGCGTTTGTCGTAAAAAAAACCAAAGCTAAACTTAATAAAATTTTTTTCATTTCTTTTCCTTTCATGAAGTTAAGTAATTAATTTAATATATCATAAATTCAAATCAATAGTTAATAAGAACCATAAACTTTTTATTTTCTTATAATGTTAAATTGGACTATTAAACCTTACATTGTACTTTCTGTATATAAATTCAGGTGGTGCATTTTTTGCCTCTTCAGCTGCCATATTGAATATTTCTTGGTGAAGAGGAGATATTGAGCATGCAGGATCTGTGTTTTTAGCATCACCAGTTAGGGCCATAGCCTGACATCGACAACCTCCCCAATCTATCTCTTTTCTGTCACACGATTTACATGGATCTGGCATCCAATCTGTGCCTCTATAAATTTGAAATGCTTCAGAATTTTCCCAAATCCATTTCAAAGAGTGTTCTCGAACATTATCAAATTTTAGATGAGATATAGTTTCAGCTGCATGACATGGCAAAACATCTCCCTTTGGATTTAAATTCAAAAATCTCCTTCCCCATCCTCCCATACAATTCTTAGGATGTTTAGCATAATAATCTGGAATTACATAGTCGATAACTAACTTACCCTTCAGAGAAATCCTTGCTTTCTCAACTATTTCAGTTGCTTTATCTAATTGTTTTGGAGTCGGTATGAAAGCCGCTCTATTTTTAAGTGCCCAACCATAATATTGAACTTGAGCTATTTCAACTCTTTCGGCGTCTAGATCTCGTGCCATTTGTATAAAATTTTCGAGATTATCTATATTTTGTCGATGAACAACACAATTTATGGTCAATGGGAGATCGACTTCTCTTACCCATCTTGCAACTTCCAATTTTTTAGCGTGTCCTCCTTTAAATCCACCTATTCTATCTGCATTTTCGTTTTCTGTGTCTTGAAAAGATAATTGAACGTGCTCTAAACCTAATTCCTCAAGTTTTTTTACCCTATCAGAGTTTAAAAGCACTCCTGATGTTATTAAATTAGTGTATAAACCTGTTTTGGTACAATGCTCAACTATATCTTCTAAGTCATGCCTTACTGTGGGTTCTCCACCAGATAAATGAATTTGGTGCATACCTAAATCAACAGCTTGATCTATAACTGAAAACCATTCCTCAGTAGTGAGTTCGCCAGATTTCTTTTCGAGTTGTACCGGATTTGAACAATATGGACATTGTAATGGACATCTGTGAGACAATTCAGCAAGTAATGCTAACGGAGCTTCAATTCCCTGTTCTTTAATGGTTTTATATTTTGTATTAGGAGTGATTTCATTCATTTTACTATAAAACCCTTTTCCGCCAATGATTGAAAAAGATTAATTACATCTTTCTGTATTACATTCAAAGGAGCAGCAAATTTTTCTGACAATAGTTTTGATATTTTATTAACATCTAACTTTCCGTCAACCAATTTAAGTATTTCTACTGCTATATTATCCAACTTTACCAGTCTTTCTGGTGCAAGAATTACCCACTCGTCTCTTGGTTTATTATATCTGAGTTTAACATGCTTTGGAAATCTTGGCACTACTTTATCATCAATTATCAATAAATCTGTCATCAAAATCACTTGGAACAAAGGAACCTGGTGGAATACTTCCATGGACATATGCTTGATACAGAGCATCTTGCATAACCCATAAAACATCCGTTTTAAATTTAAGTGCTGAACAAACTAATTCTTGCTGTTCTCTTGTAGTAGCATTTTCGATTGCATAATTCAAAACAAAATCAGCATCGTCAGTTGCTTGATCAACTCTTTTTTTAAAATAAGCCATAGTAATATCATTTATAAAATTATAATTTTCCAACATTCCAGAAATCCTCTCTTTATGGATTTTGGGAGCAAAAAGTTCTGTAAGCGATGAAGTAATTCCCTCTAATAAAGATTTTTCCTTCACAAAGGACACATAAGCATCCACAGCAAATCTTGTTGCAGGAAGTATTCCTTTGGTTGACTTAACATAATCTCTATCTAAATCAAGTCCATCAGTGAGTTTGTACCATCTTTCAATACCACCTTCATCCCCAGTTCTACCATCATGATCAAGTATTCTATGAATCCATTTTCTTCTTAACTCTGGATTTTTTATTCTAGACATTAATGCAGAATCCTTAATTGATATATTAATTTGGTAGTAATATCTATTAATAGACCAGGCTTGTACCTGACCCTTGTTTAATTTTCCTGAATGCAAAAGATGATGAAATCTGCAGTTATCATGATATCTCTCCTTACCAATAATTCTTAGTTCATTCTCAAACTCTTTTGGTCTCCATGCCTTTTTATCTAGTTGAGTTTCTTCCTTAAGCATAGTATTTTTCATAGTATAATCTCCATTCCGTCAAAACTGACCTCCCATCCACTATCCTCCACCTCTTTTCTTTCAGGAGAGTCTGGTAATAATATAGGGTTTGTTGTGTTAATGTGAATAAAAATTTTTCTATTTACCTCAATATCTTCAAAAGAAGCGATAGTTCCATCTGGTCCGGAGTTATTCATATGACCCATTCTTTGTCCGGTTTTTTCTCCAACTTTACTTGTAGACATTTCGTCATCAACCCAGAGCGTGCCGTCAAAAAGAACAAGTTCCGAACCATAAAGTTTTGCTCTTAAGTCGTCTGTCATTTTTGCACAAGCTGGAATATAAAAAAAACATTTTTGATTTTTCTTTGAAGTTATCCTCAATCCAATAGTATCACCACCCTCAGTTCCAAAATTTTTACCTTTTGACTCATCTTCTAACCAAAGAGCTATCTTTCCAGGAACCTCAAAAGCTTCTATTAATAGACCTGAACCATTTCCATCCTTATCCTTTAATTCAAACTCTTCATCCATTGACATTTGTCTTCTGATAACAAAATCGGGGTTTAAAACATTAAAAATCGAATTATCATTTAATACGCTATGAACTCTTTTATGCGCATATATTGAAAGATCTTGTCTTTCTCTCAAAGTAAGCAATCCTGCAACATGATCTACATCGCCATTTGTGAGTACAACGCCTTTTATGGGACTGTGTCTCAAGTCTTTTTTTGGATGCATTTGCTTATTTTTAACTATTTGTGATCCTAAATCAGGAGATGCATTAAATAAAAACCAATTTTCGTCATCAGTGGTTACAGCAATTGAAGATTGAGTTCTCACTGAGGTTCCAGGATCTCCTCTTCTAACTGATTTGCTCACAGTTGAATTACAGTTCCATTGAGGAGAACCACCGCCAGCAGCTGAACCTAAAACAAGTACTTTTAACAAAATCTCAATCCTTTAAAAAAACCCCCAAAGGCAGTTGCCTATGGGGGAATTTGCTTAGCTAAGATTACTTCTCAGCGCAAGCGTATGAATTGATTTCAAGACCTACAGAGATCTCAGAAATCATTGGTTTTGTCCAAGCCATAATTTTTCTCCTTATATGGTTTGAAGTTTCACTAGTAAAACTAGCTTACATGAATAATAAGATTCCAACCTTAAAGTAGAATGATTTCTTTGTTCATAAAAAATTCATGTACAATCTTTTCTATTTCTCTAAGAAAGATAGAATTTTCCTAGCTTGATACCCAATTCTTTGCTCAAGATAAACTGGCTCTTCGCACATAAACTCCGTAAGCGTAGTTCTTCTATCAAAAACCTTTGTATTCCACTCCATTTTAGAGGAGTAGTTCACAACTTCAGGATGATTTTTTCCTAAACCTTTTTTTTTTAGTTCCCTAAGCTTCTTTGAAGACTCCCCAATTGTATCTCTAATAATATCTTGCCTTTCTACAAATTTAATAATTCCTTTGTATTGTCTTATTCTTTTTTCTGATGCTTTTTGGTACAAACCAGAAAATAAATTTAATAATTTATCGTTTTGTTCTTTTTTAGCTATTAAACCAAAAAATGTGTACTGTTTCGCAAAATTTTCAATAATCAGCAATCCATCTTCTTCAGTTAAAATAGGATCTGACAATTTATTTACGATTTCAATTATTTCATCATCTTTCCACCAGTTTTTCAAATTATTTTTTATATCTGGACCTTGCCAAAAAGCATTTAAGTCAAGCTTTGAGTTATAAACTTGATCACAAGGCCATTTTTTTGGTGGTTTTTCTAATTTGTTAGCAATTACATTTGTTGCAATAAATATATTTAAAATTAAAAATAAAATAACTTTCATTTTTTTTCTCCTTTTTCTATTCAATAATAAATTTTCCAACCATCCCTTTATTTTGAAGTCCTTCGATTTCGAATGGATATTCACCAGTCCTGATAGGAACAAAATTTATCTCAATTTCACCCTCTCTATCAAATTCAATTTCATTAATAAATGGTGCTTTTATCTCAACTCCTTCTACCTCAATTTTTCTTATCCAAATATTTTTAAAAAAATCCTCAGCCTCAAATTCATATTCTTTAAATCCCATACTTGTAATTTCTAACCTGTATGCCTTCCCAGTCTCTAATTTAATAACATTAGTGGACATGTCATAATCACTGATTTCTGAACCTAGGTTAAGAATTATTTTCTTAGATCTTAACGCTAAATCACCTTTTGAATAGACTAATGAAGAAAAAATAATAACAAGAAAAAATACAACTAGATTTGGCATTTCATTAACCTCCTTTTTTCTGTAATGTCCCTCTTGCTGGATCATAACCTATTATCGCAAGAAAAAGAAATACTATTGAAAAAATTATAACACCTAAAGTGTATTCAACATTGAAATTTGAGTACATTAGAAATCTTATTATTTCGACAGAATAAGTAAATGGATTGTACAAGCAAACATAATATAACCAAATGCTAGTTTCCTCTATTTTCCAAAGTGGATATAAAGCTGAGGAGGCAAAAAACATAGGAAAAATCACAAAGTTCATTACACCTGCAAAATTTTCTAATTGTTTGATTGCAGAAGACAAAAACATCCCCAATGCTCCTAACATTAGACCTGAAATAATGAGGGCAGGTAAGATTGTGAAGTAACCTGAGATAGGTAACTTTATATCCCAGAATGACGCTATCAGTAAAAATGCATAAACTTGTAAAACAGAGACAAATACACCTGCAGATAATTTAGAAATAAGGAGAAACCATCTTGGTATTGGGCTAACTAACATTGTCTTCATACTTCCCATTTCTCTATCATAAACCATAGATAAAGAACTCTGCATACCGTTAAATAGTTGTATCATCGCAATTAATCCAGGGGCAATATATACTTCATACGTAATGTAGGTCTCATACGGAGGTATAATTGCAACACCTAAAACAGAACGAAAACCTGCAGCAAAAATTCCAAGCCAAACCAGAGGTCTGACTAAAGCAGAAAAAAATCTTTCTCGTTGATGAACAAATCTGAGCGCCTCTCGTAGAACTATACCCTTAAAACAAATAAAGTAAGATAAAATACCCATTTAATTTTTCACCAAATGATTAAAAGCTTCGTTAATGTTTTTAGTCTTAGTCTTTTTTACTATAGCTCCGACTTCACCAGATACAATCAGTTTACCTCTATTGACTATAATAACTTTTTCACCTTTATTAATTTCATCAATGAGATGTGTTGCCCATAAAACTGCAAGATTTTCTCTCTTACATAACTCTTTTACATGCTTCAATATCATTTGGCGAGAATCAATATCTAGGCCAACTGTTGGCTCGTCAAGCAGTAATAATTTTGGTTTGTGTATCAAAGATCTTGCAATCTCAATTCGCCTTCTTTGACCACCAGATAAGGATCTTACTTTTGAATTAATCTTATCTAATAACATAACTCTACTTACTTCAGAATGAATTCTTTTCACTCTAACAGACTTTGGAATACCATGTAATGATGAGTGATAATCTAAGTTTTCTTTTACGCTCAAATCCATGTCCAGCGTTGGTTGCTGAAATACCACACCCATATTTTTAAGGGCCTCACTTGGTTGATTGCGAACATTATAGCCGTAGATCATTATTGACCCGCTTACATTGTTATAGAGCCTTGTTATTAGCGAATATAGAGTGGTTTTACCAGCTCCATTTAAACCAAGCAAAACTGTAAAGTCTCCAGGTTTTATTTTTATAGAAATATTATTTAAAGCACAAAAATTTTCAAAAAAGTGACTTACATTTTTAATTTCGAGAGCAAACATTACTATTACTAATTTGGAGCAATTGCAACTCCCCAAGGGAATCTACCAACCTTAATGGATTTGACCACTTTTAAATTATCAACATCTATGAAAGAAACGTCGTTACTTACGCCATTAGTAGAGATTAAAGTTTTATGATCAGATGTAAAGTCCATTTGCCAAACTCTTTGACCAACTAATAAATACTTAATAATTTTTTTTGTTTTCTGATCGACAACAGCTATTCTGTTAGCCGGACCAAGAGCAACAAAAGTATACTTACCATCTTTAGTATGCCTTATTCCAACAGGCTGAATACTTTCTTCGTTTACTCCAGGTATAGGAAAATTTATTGTGTGAGTAACTTTTCTAGTTCCAGGGTTAATTACTTTTACGGTTCCACCTATTTCAGCAGATACCCATACTTCAGAATCGTCCGGGGTAAACATAGCCACTCTTGGTCTTTGGTCAACTAAAACATTTTCAAAAATCTCTAAGTTGTCAGTATTGATAAAATGAGCCATATTTGTTGTTTCAGAAGTATTAACCAAAATTTTACCATCATTAGTTAAACCCATGCCTTCTGGTTCAACACCAACTGGAATATCATCAACAATCATCTTGTCCTGCATATCAACTACAGTTACCATAGCATCGTCCTCATTGGCTATATAAAGATAGTTATCATCGGGAGACATTACCAATAATTCAGGGTCAGGACCTGAGGGTAAATGATACTTTAATTTCATTGTTTTTGGGTCTCTTACTTCAATTCTGTCGTCATCTGATACACATATTATGACAAGTTTTGCATCATTTGAGAGAATTATACCTCTTGGTCTTTGTCCTACTTTTGTTGTGTTAACAACTTTCATCTTTTCAACATCAATAACACTCACAGTATTATCTTTTTCATTTGTTATGTAAGCTAGCTTTGAATACCCATGATCTGCTCCAAACAAATGGAAACAAAACAAGGTTAAAACAAAGCTTTTCAAAAAATTAAACATATCAACCTCCAGTTTAAATTTATTACTTTTTAACAATTTTACAAGTAGATTCAGGCTCATCCATTCCTAAGGTATCTAATTCTGAGCTCGGATGCAAGTAGCCTTCTTGTGGAGAAACAGAAACCATAGATCGCGGAGAAGCTAAAAGTATTGGCTGACGTAATTGTCCGTTCCAATCACGAAAAGAAACTTTAACACCTTTATATGCTCCAATTCCAAATGAATCGCTTAGCAAAAAATTTTTTATTTCATCTACATTATTATTTCCAACCCTTGTAATAGCTTCGCCTATTGCTCTCACTCCAACCCATGAAAAATAATCAATTTCTGTCATCCACCTACCACTTTTTCTTCTAAATCTATTTTGCATTTGAGTTGCACCCCACTGCTCATGAGTTCTATGCCAGGCTGTTGGTTTTAGTCCTTGCGTTCCAGCAACGATTTTAGGGTACCAAGTTCTATATTGTAGGTATTCTCCAAACTCACCTTTCTCATCAGCAACCACTAGTATATCGTAATTGACTCCTTTGGTAAATAAAGGAACTTCTTTTTGTGCTGTTCTTCTTAAATCAAATGAAAAATCCCAAGTTTTTTCATCTTTAATTTTAATATTGAATTTTACTGCTGAATTCTTTAAAGAATCTGCATACTCTTTATCAATTAAATCTGGTCCTGTTACTAAAAACCATTTTTTCCATTTTTTTTTTACTAAAAATTGTGTTAAAGAATCGGCTAACATAGAGTAAGTTGGTGGTATATGGAATAAAGATTTAGAACAATTTTCATTTCTCAAGCTATTGCTTTTAGAACCTACATTCATAATTATAACATCAGTTGAAGCGGCAATATTTGAGATTGTTTTTAATTCTTCTGTATTTAGATTTGCTATAAAATATTTATAGCCTGAGGCTAATAATTTTGAAAACTCAACATCAAGGTTTTCATCTAATGAAATCTGAATAAATTTATATTTGTAATCGTGACCTAAAAAATTTCCAGTTGTTAAGTTGTCTTCAATAGCTAAAGTGACCCCATAGTAACCCTCGTCGGTCAATATTGGGTCTAAATTTGACAAAACTGGAGGTATTTCTCTTTCTTTAGTTAGAAAAATAATCTCCGTTGAAAGCTTAATTTCAGACTTAAATTTCTTTATACCTCTTTTTTCTCTCTCAATTTTTCTTTCTAAATCTATCTTTTTTCTTTCTTCAATTTGTTCAATTGAGAGTTCTCTAGCATAATTTTCTAATGAACCAAAAATTATTGTTAAATTTAGAATAATAAGAAATAATTTAAAAATCATTTTTAAATTATAAGAAATTAAAATAAAAATAAAATAATATTTTAAAATTATTAAAAAAATATCTGAGGAAAAATTTGGAATTTAAAAAAAAAACACATTATAAGACTAGCCTAATTCGTGGGGGAATTAATAGAACTAATTTCAATGAAACTAGTGAAGCTCTTTTCCTAAACTCGGGTTTTGTCTATAAAACTGCAGAAGAAGCAGAAAAAGCTTTTAAAGAAAAAAAAAAGAGATTCATGTATTCTCGTTTCGGTAATCCATCTATTGATTCTTTTCAAAATAAACTAGCCTTACTAGAAGGTGCAGAGGCTTGTTGGGCAACATCTACTGGAATGTCAGCTGTTTTTACAATATTTATGTCACAACTTAATGCTGGAGATAGAGTTGTTTCAAGTAAAGCATTATTTGGAAGTTGTCATTATATAATTACTAAAATTTTACCTAGGTTTAATATAGATATTGAGTTGATTGATGGAAGTAATATTGAAGCATGGCGAAAAGCACTTAAAAAAAAAACTAAACTTATTTTTTTTGAGACACCGTCAAACCCCTGCCTAGAATTAGTAGACATTGAGGCCGTTTCAAAATTAGCAAAAAAAAATGGGGCCAAAGTAATTGTAGATAATGTGTTTGCCAGCCCTATTTTACAAAAACCAATGCTTTTTGGAGCAGATATAGTTATGTATTCTGCCACAAAGCATATAGATGGGCAGGGAAGAGTCCTCGGGGGCGCTATTTTGGGAACAAAGAAATTTTGTGAAGACGTTATCAAACCATTCATAAGAAATACCGGTCCATCTATAAGTCCATTCAATGCGTGGATTCTTCTCAAAAGTTTAGATACTCTCGAATTAAGAGTTATTCAACAAACAAAAAATGCAAATAAGATTTGTAATTTTTTAGAACAAAATCAATTTATCGAAGAGGTTTACTATCCTGGCTCTAAAAATTTTAAACAACATAAGCTCGCAAAAAAACAAATGTTAGGAGGAGGAACGCTTATATCGTTCAAAGTTAAAAAAAGAAAAAATGAATCATATAAAGAAACAACATTTAAATTTTTAAACAAACTAAAAATTATAGATATTTCAAATAATCTTGGAGATACAAAGTCTTTGATAACCCATCCTTCTACAACAACTCATCATAGATTAAAAAATATTGAAAAAAAAAAATTACAGATTTCAGAAAATCTTGTAAGATTATCAGTCGGTTTAGAGAATGTAGACGATATAATATTAGATATAGAAAACAGTTTAGGAAAAAGATGAAAAAAATTAATAATCATAAAATAGAGATTTCAGTAAAATCAGTATACTTGGAGGAACATTCTGAGCCTGAAGAACAAAATTTTTTATGGGCTTATCAGGTCAAGATCGAAAATAATGGAAAAAAAACTGTAAAACTTTTAAGAAGGCACTGGAAAATTTTTGATTCTACAGGGAACCTGAAAGAAGTGAAAGGGGAAGGTGTAGTAGGTGAACAACCAGTACTAGCTCCGGGAGAGTCTTTTGAATACACTAGCGGAACACCACTTCAAACTAGTTCTGGCTTGATGCTTGGTAGTTATTTCATGAAATCATCCGATGGAATTGATTTTGAGGTTGAAATTCCTGCTTTTTCATTAGACATACCAAACACACAAAAAAACCTTAACTAAATGTCTAATTTTCGTTCTTCTTTATTCATAATAGGAAATCTTTTAATTTTTTTTGCATTATACATGATCATACCAATTGTCATTGACCTATATAATGGAGGCACTGATTGGATTGTTTTTGTCTCAATTTCTTCTTTTTGTTTTTTTGTTGGATTTAATATTTCATTTGTATTTAAAAAAAAAAAAAGAGAGGTAAATGTCGCGTCAGCTTTTTTTTTAACACTTTTATGCTGGATTGTTCTCACCTTAATAGGTTCATTGCCCTTTTATTTAGGTTCTACAGATTTAGTTTTTGTTGATGCGTTCTTTGAATCAATGTCCGGAATAACTACAACTGGAGCTACTGTTATTCAAGACTTGGATAACACTTCAAAGGCAATTTTAATTTGGAGGGCAATGTTACAGTGGTTAGGAGGAATAGGTGTAATCGTTTTAGCAATAGCGGTCTTTCCGATTTTAAAGGTTGGTGGAATGCAACTTTTTAAAACTGAATTCAGTTCTAAGGAAGACAAAGTTTTTCCTAGAACCGTAAAAATTGCTAGTGGCATAGGTTTTGTTTATTTATTTTTAACGCTTCTCTGTTTCTTATCACTAGTTATCTCGGGTATGAGTTTATTTGACGGCATAGCACATGCAATGACGATAATTGCAACAGGAGGTTTTTCAACAAAAAACATGTCTATCGGCCACTTTAATTCGGTTTACATAGAGTTTTTTACTATCATTTTTATGGTGATCTCCTCTTTACCTTTTTTGTTGCTATTTCAACTTTTCAAAGGAAAATATATTGATTTTCTAAAAAATTCTCAAATTAGATTTTTTTTTTCAATAATCCTAATTTTAACTCTAATAATCACTTTTTGGCTACAAAAATATTACGAGGTCAACTTTCTTCAAGCACTCAGGATAGCTGCATTTAGTATCGTTTCTATCACAACCGGAAGTGGTTTTAGCACCTATGATTTTAGTGTTTGGGGAAGTTTTTCAACTTTAATTTTACTTTTTTTTATGTTAATTGGAGGATGTTCTGGCTCATCTAGTTGTGGTTTGAAAATTTTTAGAATGCAAATATTAATTAAAAACACACATGCACTCATAAGAAAAATTATACAGCCTAGAGGTATTTTTATACCAACGTACAATTCTAAACCAATAAGCGATGATATTCTAGCTTCTGTTACCGGTTTTTTTTATTTATACATAATGATTTTTGGAAGTTTAACTTTAATTCTAGCTTATGATGGACTTGACATAATAACATCTTTGTCTGGAGCAGCAGCAGCGATAGCAAATGTGGGACCGGGATTAAGCGAACAAATCGGTCCAAGTGCTAACTATGAGGGGATTAGCGATTTTTCTAAGATTTTTCTATCTTTAGCAATGTTAATTGGAAGATTGGAGCTATACCCAGTAATAATACTATTTTCTCCTGCGTTCTGGAGAAATTAATATGGCAAAACGAAATCTCCCATTTTTACTAAAAATTTTTTTCTAAGTTCTCTGTTAGTTTTTTTTTTTATTATTTTCAATAATTCTTGATTTAGAGATTTTTTATCGCTGATAGATAAATATTCTTTTTCTTTTTTTGATTCCTTAACAATAATTTTAAATCGCAGAATTTGAGAATTTGGTTGTTTTTTTAAGTTAATAACTAAACCTAATTTATGTTCATAAGTTCTTGAAAAATTATTCTCTCTAAACTTTAAAATTTTGTCCTCATTAGTTTTTTTTACAGAAACGTTGTACTGTTTAATAATAACCTCTAAAAAGTAATGGTTTAACTCACCATTCTCAGAGAATATTTGTTTTAAATATTCTTTAATGGCATTTGAATTTTTTAACTCGTAACTATTAGTATGGTTGTAAATTTTTATATTTTTAAATCTCAGTTTTAATTTATCTTGAGAAAAACTATGATTTTTATTTAAATTTAATAATATAAAAGCTAGCAGTATGAAAATTAAATTTTTTTTCCTAAGCACCATAACAATATAGCCTTTTGTATATGCAATCTATTATGAGCCTCTTCCCAAACAAGAGAATTTTCACCATCAATAACCTCAGAAGAAACCTCATATCCTCTGTGTGCTGGAAGACAGTGCAAAAATGAAGCCCTCTCTTTAGCAAAACTCATCAATTCTTTATTCACCTGAAAACCCTCAAATTCTTTAATTCTTTTTGGTTCATCTTCCATACCCATAGAGACCCAGGTATCTGTTATAACAACGTCACAATCTCTTACTGCTAAACGAGGTTCATTGAATAACTTAATTTCTCTTCCTAGGTTTTTTATTTTATCAATTTCTAGTAAATTCGGTAGATATCTATCTGGAGCACAAATTCTAAATTCAAAATTAAAATGTTTACAGCTATGAATCCAAGAATTGCAAACATTATTTCCATCACCTATCCAAGTAATCGTTAAATCATCAATATTTTTATATTTTTCTTGTAATGTCATTAAATCTGCCATTATCTGACAAGGATGGCTTTTATCGGTGAGCCCATTGATAATTGGGACAGCAGAGGCGTCTACAATTGACTTAAGTCTTTTTTCACTTGTTCCCCTGTACAAGATAATATTGGCATATTTACTAATAACTTTAATCGTATCTTGAATTGATTCTCCTCTTCCTAATTGAGTATCATTTTGGTCTAATATAACCGCATCTCCGTTTAATTGTTTTATCCCAATTTCAAAAGATATTCTTGTTCTTGTGGATGGTTTTTCAAAAATCATAGCCAAAATTTCACCGTCAAAATATTTGGTTTCAGATTGTGCTTTTAGCTTGTGTCCAGTGTCTAAAAGATTTTTTATAGTTTTAGTATCAATTAGATCTATATCTAAAAAGTGATTCATTTGTTTGTGTTTTGGATAAGTTTAAGTGCTTTATAAATTTTATTTATTGCTTCATCAACATGTTTCATTTCTAATATTAGTGGAGGAAGCATCCTCACAACATTTTGTCCTGCTCTGACTGTCAATAATCTCTCTTTTCTAAATGCTTCAATCAATATTTGATTTTTTACTACGGCCTCAAGTCCAATCATTAAACCAATGCCTCTGACTCCTGAAACAAGTTTAGGAAAATCAGTCACAATTTCTTCTTTAAGTTTTTTTCTCAAATTAAAACCAATTTCTCTTACATGATCTAAGAAATCTTCTTTCAAAACGTGATTAAGAACAACCTCAGCAGCTGCCATTCCTAATGGATTGCCTCCATATGTAGAACCATGACTTCCTGGCGTCATTGCTTTTGAAACTCTTTTATTAACTAATAGTGCACCTAAAGGAAATCCTCCCCCAATACCTTTAGCAATCGCTACTACGTCCGGTTCAAGTCCTTTAACCCATTCTGTAGCTAAAAATTTTCCTGTACGGCCAATACCACATTGTACTTCATCAAAAAAAAGAAGTAAGTCATTTTTTTTTGCTATTTCTTTCAAACCTGATAAATAGTCTTTTTTTGCAGGTGTGATTCCACCCTCGCCCTGAACAGTTTCAAGAAGAATTCCTGCAGTTTCATTATCTACCTTTCTTTTTAAAGCATTTAAATCATTAAAATCTACATGCATAAAACCCTCTAAATGAGGACCAAATCCCTCCAACATTTTATGTTGGCCCGCAGCAGAAATTGCACCTAAAGTTCGTCCGTGAAAAGAATTATTAACACAAATAATTTTAAATTTATTAACATTCTTTACATAAAAATATTTTCTAACAGCTTTGATACCTGCTTCCACAGCTTCCGCTCCAGAATTACAAAAGAACACACTGCTAGCAAAAGAATTTTCTACAATTTTATTAGCAACTGTTTCTTGTCCTTTAATCTTAAATAAATTGGAACAATGCCATAATTTACCAGCTTGTTCTTTTAGTGCAGAGACCAAACTTGGATGACTGTGCCCCAAACATGTAACTCCAATTCCGCTCGTAAAATCTAAATATCTTGTTCCGTCTTCTGTGTACAAATAAACACCGTCACCATGATCAAATGTTAAATCAACAGGATTGTAGACAGATAAAATTGAATTTTTACTTAACTTTTTAATCTGTATCCCCTCTTAAACATTATTAAACACATAATAAGAGATACTATATTAAAAACACACATTAATAAAATCCCAACTGTTAAATTCCCATCACTAACTCCCAAAAATCCATATCTAAGTCCATCAATCATATAAAAAAAAGGATTAAATTCAGCAAAACTTTTCCAGAACTGTGGCAACCTATCAATTGAATAAAATGTACCCGATAAAAAAGTTAAAGGAGTAATAATAAAATTAGTGATTGCTGCCATATGATCAAATTTTAGGGACCATACTCCACAAAAGATACCTAGTAATGACAATAAAAGTGATGATGATACTGAAAAAAATATTATTGATGCAAAACTATATATCTTCAGTGGAACAATTAAATAAATTGTAAAAGCAACAACAACTCCAACAATTAATCCTCGAGTAATACCCCCCAATGCATAAGCAAAAGTCAACTCATATTCACTTAAAGGCGGCATTAAAATATCTACAATATTGCCTTGCACCTTTGAAATTAAAATGGATGAGGATGTATTTGCGAATGCATTTTGTAGTATTGCCATACAAATTAATCCAGGTGCTAAAAACTCAGAAAATGAAATACCATTATATACAATGGAAGTTCTATCTAGAGCTATTGTAAAAATAGCAAAAAATAACAAGGTTGTTATTGCAGGTGCAACAAGAGTTTGAGTTGCCACATTTAAAAATCTGCTTATTTCCTTTTTATAAAGTGTTAAAAAGCCCGTCCAATTAAATTTACTAAAATCTTTAATTATAAAAAAATTTTTTTTTGTCATTATCAGATATACATAATAGATTAACTATATTATGCAAAAAAAATCTTCAGTTTATAGTTATTTAGAAAAATACTGTCTTTTTTATCTATCTAAATATTCTGTTACAAAAAATAAATTTAAATCTAAGATCGAATATAAACTAAAAAATGATTTTTTTAAAAAGAAAATAGATAAATCACAACTTGAAGAAGGGCTTGATCTAGTATCAAGTCTAGTAGATAAATTTGTAAACTTAAAAGTTATAAATGATAAAAACTTAATGAAAATAAAAATTGATTCTTTTATCTCTACAGGAATGTCCTTAAAACAGATTTATATAAAACTTGTGCAATACAAATTTGAAATTTACCATATAGAGGTGGCAATTAATGATTTGAAAAAACAAGATAACATTCGTGAAATTCTTATTAGAAATTATTGTAAAAAAAAGAAGAAATTTAACTATGACTCAAACTGGGATATCAAAGATGATAATTACAAAAAAAAAAACCTTAACAAAATGATCACTTCTGGATTTAATATAAACGATTGTTTGAATTATCTTAATAAACTAAGATGCAACTAATTAAATCAATAAACTTTTAATAAAATGAATTTTTTTGAAGAGATTAAAGTTATTTTTAAGGTTGATTGGAATTCAATAATTCTCAGTAAAGAGCTAAAAAGTGTAATTATCTCAATTTTAGTATTTTTTTTAATTATGCTTGCCAGAAAATTTATATCCAATTTTATTGAAAAGAAAATAAATAACTTCTTAAAATCCAGAAAAACTAATTTTAAAAATAAACTTTTATATTCTCTGAAAAAACCATTAAATTTTTTTATTTTTGTTTTGGCATTTATTTTCTCTACTTCTTTCCTTAGTCTGAATGCTAAAATTTCAAGCTTTTTAGAAAATATTGATAAAACTTTAATAACAATTCTCGTTTTCTCAATAGTTTATCATTTTATTGAACCGGCATCACTTCTAATAAAAAAAATTGAAAATATACTTTCGAAAGATCTTTTAAATTGGTTGATCAGTGCGTTAAAAATTCTCATATTCATCATCGGATTTGCATCAGTCCTTGAACTGTGGGGTATTAAAGTTGGTCCAATTATCGCTGGTCTAGGACTTTTTGGAGTAGCCGTTGCTTTAGGTGCTCAAGATCTTTTTAAAAACTTAATTTCAGGGATTCTAGTTCTAATCGAAAAAAGATTTGAGGTCGGTGATACTATTCAAGTAGACAGTATAATTGAAGGCGTTGTTGAAAGGATTGGTTTTAGATCAACAGCAATAAGAAAGTTTGACAAGTCTCTATGCACAATACCGAATTTTCAATTCGCAGAAAACGCAGTTACAAATATTTCACAAATTACTTACAGAAGAATTAATTGGATAATTGGGTTAGAGTATAATAGTTCAGTAAGTCAATTGAAAAAAGTTCGTGATGATATTGAGGTATGTATAAAAAATAGCAAAGAATTTAATGTCTCAAAAGAGACACCAGTCATCGTAAAAATAGATAAATTTTCAGCAAGTTCTATTGATGTACTAGTTAGATGTTTCGTAAAAAGCAACAAATATGACGACATGATTAGCGCTAGAGACTTTTTAGTCATAAAAATTAAAGAAGTAGTTGAAAAAAATGGAGCAGGTTTTGCTTTTCCATCTCAATCAATCTATGTTGAAAAAAATTAATTATTAATTATTAACTACTAATTTCTTGTCAAAGTATTCCCAAACTCCCTCTTTACCTTCCCAAGTTCCTTTAGTTGCGACCTTTGAATACTCGGTAGCTCGCGCCTCAAAGAAATTTGCATGTTCAACTCCATTTAATATTTCAGTCAGCCAAGGAAGTGGATGCTCTTTAACACCATAAATTGGATCTAACTTCAATTGTTTAAGCCTCCAATCTGCTATATACCTTATGTATTGCTTAATTTCACTTGACCTCATTCCCTCTACAGAACCCATCTCAAAAGCTAAATCAATAAAATTGTCTTCTAAATTTACTACTGTTTCACAACATTCTCTAATTTCATTTTTTAATGATTTAGTTAAACAGTTAGTTTCTTTTGTAAACTCATGGAAAAGTTTAATCATTCCTTCGCAATGAAGCGACTCATCTCTCACAGACCATGTTACTATCTGTCCCATTCCTCTCATTTTATTAAAGCGAGGAAAATTTAACAACATTGCAAAACTAGCAAAAAGTTGTAAACCCTCCGTAAATCCTCCGAACATTGCCAATGTTTTAGCAACTTCTTTGTTTGAGTTTACGTTAAAATTCTTCATGTAATCATGTTTATCTGACATTTCCTTATATTTAAGAAAAGCAGAAAACTCAGTATCTGGCATACCTATAGTCTCTAACAACAAAGCATAAGCAGCTATATGTACTGTCTCTATATTGGAAAAAGCCGCCATCATCATTTTTATTTCTGTTGGTTTAAACACTTGTGAATAATTTTCCATATAGTTGTCATTAACTTCAACATCAGACTGTGTAAAAAATCTAAATATTTGAGTAAGTAAATTTCTCTCTTCATCATTGAGCTTCATAACCCAGTCTTTGCAATCTTCTCCCAGTGGAACCTCTTCAGGCATCCAATGAACTTGTTGCTGTCTTTTCCAAAAATCATAAGCCCAAGGATATCTAAAAGGTTTGTATGAATGTGATGAAGTAAGCAATCCGATAGATTCTTTTGCATCCAAAATTTTATTGGCGTTAATTTTTGGATTATTTAAAACATTAGCACTTTTACTATCTACTTTTATATTTTTTTCGATTTTACCTTTCATTCTTAAGCCATCCTTTTCTATTGACATGATAAACATTCATCATAATTGATATTTTTTTCAGATTTTAAAGATTTTTTGGGCCAAGACTTTGTATTATCACCGTCAACTCCTGCATAGCTAGCCCTCTGAATTGATTTTGAACGGCAGTAATAAAGGCTTTTCACTCCGGTTTCCCATGCTTTCCAATGAAGCATCATTAAATCCCATTTGTTTATGTCAGAGGATAAGAAAAGATTAATTGATTGTCCTTGACAAATATACTTAGTTCTATCTGAGGCAAATTCCACAATGTATCTCTGATCAATTTCAAATGCCGTTTTAAAACAATTCTTTTCCTGATCTGTTAATTCTTTAAGATGCGATACTGATCCTTCATTTTCAAGAATTGACTGCCAGACTTTTTCAGTATTAGCACCTTTTTGATCAAGAATTTTTTCTAGATATTTATTTTTTACGGTGAATGAGCCTGACAAAGTTTTATGAGTGTATACATTAGCAGGAATAGGCTCTATGCAAGCACTGGTACCGCCGCAAATAATACTTATAGATGCAGTGGGTGCAATAGCTAATTTATGGCTAAATCTTGCTTTAACATTTCTTTCTTGAGCATCTGGACATGCGCCTTTTTCCATAGAAAGAATAAGTGAGGCTTTATCAGCTTCTTTCCTAATGTGCCTAAAAAATTTTAAGTTCCAACTTTTAGCTAGCGCACTTTCAAAGGGGATACCTTTTTTTTGAAGAAAGGAGTGAAATCCCATTGCCCCTAAACCAACAGATCTCTCTCGTTTTGCAGAATATACTGCATTCTTCATAGACTCTGGTGCTCTTTCAATAAAATCTTGTAATACATTGTCTAAGAATCTCATAATATCCTCTATAAACTTAGTCTCTTCATTCCATTCATCCCATTTCTCTAAATTTATAGATGATAAACAACATACTGCCGTTCTTTCTTTTCCGTGATGATCTAAACCTGTGTGGAGCATGATCTCACTACATAAGTTGGATGTTGTTACTTTTAATCCATGTTCTTTTTGATAGTTAGACATGCTTTTGTTAACAGTATCAACAAAGACTAAGTATGGTTCCCCTGTTGCCATTCTAGTTTCAAGAATTTTTTGCCATAGTTCTCTAGCGTTAACTTTTCTTAGTACCTCTTTACTTTTCGGACTTCTAAGAGAAAATTCATGATTTTTTTTTACGCAGTCCATAAATTCATCAGTTATATTTATGCCATGATGCAAATTTAAGCTTTTTCTATTAAAGTCCCCTGACGGCTTTCTTATTTCTAAGAATTCTTCAATCTCTGGATGATGGATGTCAATATAACAAGCTGCTGAGCCTCTTCTCAAAGCTCCTTGCGAAATAGCTAAAGTAAGTGCATCCATTACTCTTACAAAAGGTATTATTCCTGAAGTTTGGCCATTTCCTTTTACTTTTTCGCCAATTGACCTGACTTCTCCCCAATAAGTTCCAATACCTCCACCATTGGAGGCTAACCATACATTTTCTCCCCATTTTGATAATATTCCTTCTAAACTATCTTGAACAGAATTAAGAAAACATGATATTGGCAGACCTCTTTCAGCTCCTCCATTTGATAATATAGGAGTTGCGGGCATAAACCAAAGTTTGGACATATAATCGTATATTCTTTTGGCATGTTCATAGTTATCAGAATATTGTTTTGTAACTCTTAAAAACATATCTTGAAACTTTTCACCAGGCAGTAAATATCTATCTGTCAATGTAGCTTTTCCAAAGTCAGTTAACAGAGAATCTCTTGAATAATCGGGTTTCAGGTCATTTTTGGTTTTAACGTTTAAATCTTTCTCTACATGTTGACGATCTTTAACATCGTTTTCTTGAGTAAAATCAAAAGCGGTTACCGTATGATTATCAGTCATAATTTAATTCCCTGTAAAATGTTGTGGTACTATATATAGTAATTTATAGTCAAATATTGTCAACCAGTAGTAAAAATTTTTTTGGCGCGCTCGGGAAGAGTCGAACTCCCAACCTTCTGATCCGTAGTCAGACGCTCTATCCAATTGAGCTACGAGCGCAAATAGAAACATTACACAAAACCATTAATAACTATAAATCAAAAATTTGTATCAATAAATAAATTTTTTAGTTTATTTTAAATTATGAATAGGCTATATCTGAGTACTTATAAGATAAATTTGTAATTTAACCAAAAGCCTATTTATGAAATCAATATTTAAAAAAATCCCAACTTTAATTTTACTTTATTTTGTGGCATCTTGCTCCGGAATACAAGAATATGTTTTTCCCTCGTTATCTGATGAGGAAGTGGCAACACCACCTTCAATAGTTGAAGTTCCGACTATTGATGAACAAAACGAAGTTTCAGAACTAAGTCAAATTCCTCCCTCACAATACGCTGCTCCCCCCTCGTATGAGGTCGTTGGTGCAGATACTGGACCAACAGGCACTTTTGTTGGAGGAAAAATAAACCAATTCAGATCAGATTTAAGTAGCATACAAAATGCTATATCCTCACACAACAACGATTATTTGCGATTTAAAGACTTAGTTGATGAACAAACTACAGTTTATCAAGGTCTATCAAGCGCCATAAGATCTAGACTTCAGATTGGTACTACCCCTGGAAACCCAATTTTAGTTGGTCAATGGAATGATGCGCAAAGATCTTTAGAGGACATTCAAAACAACGTGAATAACCTTCAAATTGTTAATAATAGGGTAACTGCAGATTTTGCACTTATAGGTCACCTTCAAAAAGCAATTTCTTCTAGTTTCTTTATCTCTGGTGCAATCGATGAGGATCACAATCAATTAAAGGTTCTTAGAGATGATGTTGAGAGAACAAAGGTATTATATGACAGATTAATGAACGATCTTGAAGGAAGAATTTCTAGAGAAATATCAATACTCAATGATGAGAGAAATTACATGAAAAATCTTGCTGGGGATGTTGAAGTTGGTAAATTTGGTGGCTCGGTATCTCCACCACCAGCTTCCTCAGGAAATGTAAGTCAAAGTTCTACAATCAAAAGAGCCCCAATAAATTACGATAATGCGATTGTTGTTCTTAAATTTGATGACTCGGAACTTGATTACTCAGCAGGATTATTTCAAACAATTTCTAGTGCTTTAGAACAACAACCATCAGCTAAATTTGAAATAGTTGCCGTAAGTCCTACAGGTGGAGCAAGTTATGCAATCAAGGCCAGAGAAAGAGCTGCAGAGATTTTATCGCAAATTGTCGAGATGGGTGTTCCAAGCGAAAGACTATCACTGACCTCCTCAAATAGTTCATCTGCACAAGCAGAAGAGGTTCATATTTATTTAAAAAATTAAAAAAACTTAATTGTACCCAAACTTAAATTATCTATTAAGTTTATATTCTTAATGTTTACAGAAATAAATGCTCTATATTTACAGCTTTCTGAGTCAATGTTCTCCAAGTTGTGTTCTTTCAAAATTTCTAGATAGTTAACCTTTAAACCAATTTTTTTCAATCTATACTTGATTGATTGGATGGTTGACGAATCATAGCGTTTTTCATTACAAATTTTTTTTAGTTCTTTTAATGATTTATAAATGTGAGATGCAATCTTTCTTTGGTTAACTGATAGCATTAAATTTCTTGAAGAATATGCCAAACCATCTTTTTCTCTGATAGTTTTTTTTACAAAAACTTTTGTACCAAAGTGTAAATCTTTGATTAGTTTTTTAATTACAAGCATTTGCTGAAAATCTTTTTCTCCAAGATAGATATAATCAGGTTTTATAATTATTAAAAATTTAGTTATGACTGTGCTAACACCCTGAAAATGCTCACCTCTAAATTTATCACACAATACTCCTTCATATTTTTTTACTCTTACGAAACTAGAGAAATCCTGATTAATAAATTTTTTAGGATTTGGTACAAATGCATAATTTACTGATAATTTTTTTAATAATAATAGGTCAGAATTTAAATCTGATGGATAATTCTCATAATCTTTTCTATCATTAAATTGAAGTTTATTTAAAAAAATACTTACTATCGTAATTGTGTCTTTTTTTTGGGAACTTTTGATTAATTCTCTATGACCTCTGTGAATTGAACCCATAGTAGGGATAAAATGTATCTTATAATTTTTACTTCTCTCAAAAATTATTTTCTTTACCAGTGACAACTCGTTTTTTATTATTTTCATAAATCTTGGTATGTATTTCTTTTTTTTGGGAACTCACGATTTTCTACTTGTTTTGTAAATTTATTAACCGCTAAACTAATATTTTCAGAAACCTTACAAAAATTTTTTATAAATTTTGCTTTAAAATCTGTTAGACCAATTAAATCCTCTGTAACTAAAATTTGACCTCTGCATTCTAAACTTGCTCCAATTCCAATACATGGTATCTTAACTAGTTTTGTAATTCTTGATGCAACAGATTCAACTGTCGCCTCAATCACAATTGCAAAAACACCTGCGCTTTCAAGAGCCATAACGTCTTTTTTAAGTTGTACTTTTTCAGATTTAGTTTTTCCATAAATCTTATAATTGTTACATGAGTTAATACTTTGAGGTAACATTCCTACATGTCCCATAACTTTTATACCATTATTTACAAAATATCTTACCAAGTCTGATTTCTCCTCTCCACCCTCAAGTTTGACTGCATTAGCGCCAGATTGATTAATTATTTTCAAAGTATTTTCGTACGCTTTTTTTTTTGATTCGTTATATGCCTCATAAGGCAAATCAACGACTATGAGGGCATTCTTTGTGCTTTTTACCACTGCTTTCGCGTGATTGATCATCATTTCCATTGTTACATCTTTTGTTGACTCAAATCCATAAAGAACTGTTCCAACTGAATCACCTACCAGTATTATATCAACATATTTATCTACTAACTGCGCCAAAGGTTTTGTGTAGGCGGTTAGACAAACAATAGGTTTAGTTTTATTTAATATATAGTTTACTGTTTTTCTTTCTTCTAAAATCAATTTTAATCTCAATAATTTTTATTATACTTTTATATATAATAAATTAACTTATAATTTTTCAAATGAATAAAAAAGTGAAGATTTTTATATTTTTTATTTTTTCTCAATTTATATTTAAATTTGTTGACTCAGCTGAAAATTCATTTTTCAAAATGAATCCAGAAGTTAGCACTGAGATGGCTTCAGAAACTAATAAAGTTAAAGTTGGCAAAGAAATAGTTGTTGTGACAGCAAATCAGTATGCTACTGATGCTGCATTTGAAATTTTAAAATCAGGCGGTAATGCCATTGATGCCGCTGTAGCAACTCAACTAGTTCTTGGGCTTGTTGAACCTCAATCATCTGGTATAGGAGGTGGGAGTTTCGCTTTGTACTATGATAAAAAACAAAAAAAAATTTTTAATTATGATGGCAGAGAAAGAGCTCCTAAAGATACAAATGAATCCATTTTTTTGGATAAAGAAGGAAAACCAAAAAAATTTTTTGACGCAGTTATTGGTGGTCAATCTGTTGGCGTTCCAGGAACACTAAAAATGCTCTATAAAATGCAATCTGAAAAAGGAAAACTTCAATGGAGAGAATTGTTTGAACCAGCTTTGAAATTATCTTTTAATGGATTTTATCCATCACCTAGACTTATTAAATCACTAAAGAGAGATAAATACGTATGGACATCGTTAAAAAATAAAAATCCTTTCATTAATGTACTAAAATCTCCAAACTCTTTAATTACTAACTTTGAATATGGTGAAACATTGAAAAATCTCTCTAAGGATCACAATTATTTTTATAATGGCAAGTTGTCCGAGGATATTGTTAAAATTATAAGAAATTCAAAGAAAAATCCAGGTTTTATGAGAAAAATAGATCTTTCTTCATATCAGTCACAAGTATCAAAAGCAATTTGCAAGGATTTTACAAATTTTAGTATTTGTGGGCCAAATCTTCCCTCTTCTGGGGGAATTTTAATTCTGCAAGCAATTACAATTTTTGAATCATTAAATCAGGAGCAAAGAGAGGATTTGAACAATATTTTGGAAATTTTAAATTATATTTACAAAACAAGAGAAATACTTGGTGATCCTGAATTTGAAATGATACCAATAAAAAAATTGACGAATAAAACTGAAATCTTAAAATCCTTTAATAATTTTAAAAAAAGTAAAAGAATTTCAAAAAAATTAGATGAAAATTTTTATTCAACCTCACATTTTTCAATTTTAGACTCAATGGGAAACGTGATCTCAATGACCTCAAGTATTGAAAACTCATTCGGTTCAAGATTATTCGTAAAAGGTTTTTTTTTAAATAATCAATTAACAGATTTTGAATTCTCCCCAAAAAAAAATGGTATTTCACAAAAAAATAAAGCAGCTGGAGGCAAAAGACCATTAAGCTCAATGACCCCAATTATAGTGCTTGATAAAGAAAAAAACTTTTTATTTTCTACAGGATCCCCAGGAGGAACAGCCATAATTTCCTACGTAATTAAAACTATAATTGATGTTTTATATTTTAATAAAGATGCAGTTAAATCAATAAATGAAGGAAACTATATTAAGAAAAATGACGTAATTTACTTAGAAAAAAAAAAATTTGATATAAAAAAAATAAAAAAAAAAATAAAAAATTATAATAAAATCAGACAACTTAATCTTACAAGTGGTTTAACTATAATTCAAAAGAGAAAATATGACTATTTAGGAGCGGCTGATCCGAGAAGGGATGGAACTGTTCAAGCAAAATAATATAATTTAAATTTGAAAAAAAAAAAAATTAATGTATAAAGAAAAAAAAGGGACGATTCATGAAGAGAACTTTTCAACCTAGTGTAGTAAAAAGAAAAAGACGTCACGGTTTTAGATCAAGGATGTCAACTCTCAACGGTAGAAAGATTCTATCAAAAAGGCGAGCAAAAGGAAGAAAAAAACTTTCGGCATAATGACAAAAATTATTGTCAGTTTGAAAAATAGAAAAGAATTCTTACTTTTAAGAAAAAATAGCGTAAAAACTCTCTCTAAATACCTAATTATTTACAAGCAACAATTTTCATGCAAAAAAAATATTTCAATTGGTCTAACAGTTAGCAAGAAAAATGGTAATGCTGTCATTAGGAATCGCATTAGAAGACTGATTAAAGCTGTTGTTTATAACAATAAAGACAAAATTCCCCGCGGCTTGAGCATAGAAATCATCCCCAAAAACTCTTTTTTAGATTGTAACTACAAATCACTTAAAGAGGATTTTTTGAAAAACTGCTTTATATCTCATAAAAGTGTATTATAAATAACCAAATTGTTCAGCTTATGGAAAATCAAAAAAATCTCATTTTAGCAGTTGTATTATCGATAGTGGTTCTGCTTATTTTTGATTTTTTTTTCAAACCAAAAAAAGATGAAATTTTGAAAGACGAAATGTCCACAAAAGCTGATTTATCCAATAATGATATTATAAATAAATCAAATGAAGGGCTTGAACCCTCATTAAAAGGTTTAAGTAGTGATGTAACTGACAATTTAAAGGAAATCAAAGAGGAAAGAGTATTTTTCGACATGAAAAGAATTAAAGGCTCCATAAATTTATATGGAGCTACTTTAGACGATATTATTTTAAAAGATCATAGAAATTCACTTGATAAGGATAGCACTCAAGTAAGGGTACTTTCTAGAGAAAACTCAGAGAGTCCTTATTTAATAAGAATGGGCTGGGCGTCCAATAATACAACCGAAATGCCAGGAAAAAATACTCTATGGAAAACAAATAAAAAACAGTACAAAGATAGTGAAAAAATTATTCTTACATGGAAAAATAAAGACAATATATTATTTAAAAGAGAAATTTTTATTGATGAAAACTTTATGTTTACAGTCAATGATTTTATCGGAAATAATAGCGATAAAACTCTTAATGTATCCAATTATTCCTACATACAGAGGAGAAATTATAGACCCGCTAATAAGTTTTTTATCTTACATGAGGGTCCACTTGGTGTTTTCAATGAAACTTTAAAAGAAGTTTCGTATGATGAAATAGAGGAGAAAGGAACAATTTCAGAAAAATCGACTAATGGGTGGATTGGGATAACTGATCATTATTGGCAAGTTTCTATTTTTCCAAAAACAGACGAGAGTTTTAAAGCAAGATTCAAAAACATTAAAAATCAAAAGAATTCCATTCAAGTAGATTTCATAAACGAAAATTTGAAGATTTTGAAGCCTGGTGAAACAATTTCTTCATCTTCATATATTTTTGCAGGAGCCAAAGAGGTAGAACTTATTGATAGATATATGGAAGATCTTAAAATAAGTAAATTTGATCTATCAATAGACTTTGGTTGGTTTTATTTTTTAACAAAACCTTTGTTCTACGCCTTAAATTACTTAGCTAATCTATTCAGTAATTTTGGTATTGGAATTATAGTCTTAACTTTTTTCATAAGAATTTTTATGTTTCCACTAGCCAATAAATCATTTAAATCTATGAATAATATGAGAATACTGACCCCAGAAATCCAAAGAATCAGGGAAAGATTTAAAGATGATAAGACTAGAATGAATCAAGAAATGTTCAAATTATATAAGGACAAAAAAATCAATCCAGCTGCTGGCTGTCTACCAATATTGATACAAATACCAATATTTTTTGCACTTTATAAAGTATTATTTGTATCAATTGAAATGAGACACGCACCCTTTTTTGGTTGGATAAAAGACCTCTCAGCTCCAGATCCAACATCAATTTTTAACTTGTTTGGCTTAATTGCATGGGATCCGCCGTCAATTTTAGGTATAGGTATCTGGCCGATAATTATGGGAGCTACAATGTATTTGCAACAAAAATTGAATCCTCCACCACCAGATCCAATACAAGCAAAGATTTTTTTAATGTTACCGTTTATTTTTACTTTTCTTCTAGCAACTTTTCCAGCAGGAATGGTGATTTACTGGACGTTTAACAATGTACTTTCAATTGCTCAGCAAGCATTTTTATTGAAAAAGCAAGAACAACAGAGAAAATAGTGTCGCAACTATCAAAAAATTCCTACTTTTTCCTGAAGTCTTCTACTTCAGTTAAAAATCTACCAGACGAATATCTCAATGAATATTGTTTTTGGGGGAAATCGAATGTAGGAAAATCTTCACTTCTGAATTCTTTAACAAAATTAAAACTTGCCAAAACATCTAAAACGCCGGGAAGAACAACAACGCTGAATTTCTTTGAAATAAAAAATAAAATCAGATTTGTGGATCTCCCAGGATATGGTTATGCAAAAAAAAGTAAACAAGAAATTTATGCTTGGAATAAGTTGATTCTCGACTATTTATCGATTAGAAAAAATATAATTTCAATCTTCTTGTTAATTGATTCTAGACATGGTTTAAAAGAAAAAGATCACGAGGCAGTAAATCTTATCAGAAATTTTGGCTTACACTTTTATTTTATTTTAACTAAAGTTGATAAAATAAATAACGAAGAATTAAATACCTGTTATAATAAACTTAAAAACTTCGTGAACACTTATTCTGAAATAGACTCAAAAATTTTTTGTACGAGTTCAAAGAAAAATGTGGGTATTAAAGAACTTAAAAACATAATTCTTGAGTTATAGTAAGGGAGAACATTTTATTTTGACGAAAATTTCAAAAAGTAGTGCAGATGAATGGATTAGGCAAGCCTCAATTCTATCGAAAGCTTTACCATTTATGCAAAGGTACAGTAAAAAAAATATCACTGTGAAATTTGGTGGAGCAGCAATGGGTGAAGAGAATTTGTCTTTAAGTTTTGCGAAAGATATCGTTTTATTGAAACAAGTTGGAATCAATCCATTAATAGTTCATGGTGGTGGATCTAGAATAAAAAAAATGTTAGAGAGATTAAATGTTAAAAGCTCTTTTGTAAATGGGTTGAGAGTAACCGATAAAGAGACGGTCCCAATTGTAGAAATGGTTTTGTCAGGTTCGATCAATAAAGAAATTGTAATGGAAATAAATCGAGAGGGAGGAAAAGCTGTTGGTCTATCCGGCAAAGATGCACTTCTAGTCAAAGGAAAAAAATTAAAAAAAAAAAAAAAAACTGACCCAGATTTAGGCTTTGTTGGAACACCAGAAACAGTCAACAATGAACTTTTGCAATGGTGTATAGATTCTGATTATATTCCAGTAATAGCACCTATATGTTATGGGCAAGATTTTGAAACTTATAATATTAATGCTGACACCATGGCAGGGTATATTTCGTCAAGTGTGCATTCTGAAAGATTAATATTGCTTACAAATGTTAAAGGTGTTCTTGATAAAAAAGGTAATTTACTTACACAAATTTCTATAAAAGATGTTAAGAAACTGATCTCTAACGGCACCATTTCTGAAGGAATGATACCTAAAGTTGAAACATGCGTCCAAGCAGTAAAGAACGGGGTCAAAGCAGCTGTTATACTTGATGGCACTTTACCTCATGCAATTTTGTTAGAAATTTTTACGGAGCATGGAGCAGGGACACTTATTACGGATTAAATTGGTATAAATTGTAAATGAGCATTTTGAAAAGAAAAAAAGAGTGGATTTTTGATTTAGATAACACTTTATATAGTGCCTCAACTAAAATTTTTGACCTCATTGATATCAGAATGAAAAAATATATTTCAAATAAATTTAATTTGAAGCCTGAAGAAGCTTATAAATTACAAAAAAAACTTTACTATGAGAATGGAACTACATTATCTGGACTGATGAAGAAATTTAAAGTAAATCCATTAGAGTTTCTTGATTACGTACATGATATAAATTTATCAAAAATAAAAAAAAGTCTGGATTTAAAGTGCTTTATTGATTCACTTCCAGGTAGAAAAATTATTTTTACAAATGGTGATATTAACTGGGCAAAGAAAATGCTGACCGCTTTAGGGATGTCAAATTCTTTTCATTATATATTTGATATTATTGAAGCTGATTTTATTCCTAAACCAAATCTTCAAAGTTATAATAAGTTTATTAAAAAATATAAGGTAAACCCAAAAAGGGCTGTTTTTTTTGAAGATACGGAAAAAAATCTCATACCCGCTTATAAACTTGGGATGACGACTATTCATATTGATATTAATCATAAAAAGGCTAAAAAAAAATATAAACATTTTGTTGATTTTAAATTTAGTTGTATAAAATCAGCTTTAAAAACTATTAGTAACAATAAATTAAATTAATTTCAAATGGACAAACCGCAAATTGACATCTTAGAAAAAAATATCAACGACTTTTGGGATAATATTAAAACCATAGATTTTCTTATGGATAAAGAGGTGAAAGAAAAGATAAAGAACACACTAGAATTATTAGATTCTGGCGTTTTAAGAATTTGTAACAGAAAAGAAGATGATTGGATAGTAAATGAATGGCTTAAAAAAGCTATACTGATGTCATTTAAGACCAATAAAAATAGGGTCTTTAACAGTAACATATCAAATTTAATTCGAGGTCAATATACTTGGTTTGATAAAATCGATTTAAAAACTTCTGGATGGAGTGAAGACGATTGGACAAAAAAAAATTACCGAGCCGTCCCCGGATGTATAGTAAGATATTCAGCCTTTATCGCAAAGGGAGTCGTTTTAATGCCAAGCTTTGTAAATCTTGGCGCTTACGTGGATTCAGGAACAATGGTAGATACTTGGGCCACGGTAGGATCATGCGCTCAAATAGGTAAGAATGTTCATATATCAGGTGGAGCGGGTATAGGTGGAGTATTGGAACCTCTGCAAGCAAAACCAGTCATTATTGAGGATAATTGTTTTATTGGTGCAAGGTCTGAAATTGCTGAAGGAGTCATTGTAAAAACTGGAAGTGTGATTTCCATGGGAGTATACATAGGGGCTTCAACAAAAATTATTGATCGAGAAACTGGAGAAGTATTTATGGGAGAAATTCCTCCATTTTCTGTTGTTGTTCCAGGTAATATTCAAGGAAAAAAAATGAAAGATGGGTCTGTAGGACCTAGTCTGTATTGCGCTGTTATTGTTAAAACAGTTGATGAGAAAACAAGATCAAAAACTTCAATTAATGACCTCCTAAGATCATAAAAAATGGATTCCATTAAAATAACATCAAAATTAGTATCCTTTGAATCAGTTACACCATCTGATAACGGGGCTCTAGAATATTTAGTAGAAATTTTAAATCGCATGGGGTTTACTTCTGAAATTTTAGAATTTGGTCACAAAAATAAAAAGATTAAAAATCTATTTTCTTTTTTTAAAGGTGGGGACGGTCCAAATATTTGTTTTGCAGGACACACAGATGTAGTCCCCCCTGGAGATATAGATGCGTGGACAAATAAACCATTTAAGGCAACGATAATGAAAAATAAAATTTATGGACGCGGAGTTGTTGATATGAAAGGCGCTATAGCGGCTTTTTTAGCTTCCACTTCAAGATTGCTCTCGGAATTTAAAATGTTTAATGGAACAATTAGTCTTTTAGTTACCGGGGATGAAGAGGGTGAAGCAGAATTTGGAACTAAAAAAGTCATAGAATGGTTAAGAAAGAAAAAAATAAAAATAGATTACTGCGTAGTTGGTGAACCTACTAATCCAAAAAAATTAGGTGAGATGATAAAGATAGGTAGAAGAGGCAGTCTAAATGGAACTTTGACTGTTTTTGGAAAACAAGGGCATGTTGCATATCCAGAATCTGCTGAAAATCCCATCCCAATGCTAATGAAATATTGTAAAAGTTTACTAAAACCTCTCGATGCAGGAAACAATAGTTTTCAACCTTCAAATCTAGAGATTACCTCAATTGACTCGTCAAATCATGTTGACAATCTTATTCCAAGAAAAATTAATGCAAAGTTTAATGTAAGATTTAATGACAAGTTTACTGAGAGAACTCTTATAAGAGAAATCAAGAATAGATTAAACTCGGTTGGAAAAAATTATAAACTTGAAACTAAGTGTTCAGGGGAGTCTTTTTTAAACCTTTCAGAAGCCTTAACTAAAAATATGAGCAGTTCTATTCATAAAATACTAAGAATTAGACCAAAGCTTAGTACAAATGGTGGAACCTCAGATGCTAGATTCATTTCACGAATGTGTCCAGTTATTGAATTTGGCCTGGTCGGGCAAACAATGCATCAAATTAACGAAAATTGTAAGATTAATGATATTACAAATTTGAGCAGAATATATTTTGAATTTTTGAAAAAAACACTCAATACTAATACCTGACCTTTTCCAAATACAAACCTTCAGCGGGAGCTGTTGGTCCCGCGCAAGCTCTAGACTTTTTTTCTAAAATTTCTAAAATCTTTCGCTCTCTCCAATATCCCCTACCCACATTGACTAAACTACCCACAATAATCCTAACTTGATTATGTAAAAATGATTTTGCTGTAAATGAAAAATGTATTTCATGTTTCTTTTTTATAATTTTTATCTTATCAATTTTTCTAATTGAATTTTTAGCCTGACATTGACTTGACCTAAAAGAATTAAAGTCATGCTGTCCCTCCAAAAAAGCTTTTGCAGTTCTCAATGATTCTATATTTAAAGAATAAGGAATAAGCCAGCTTCGTTTATTTAAAATTGGAGACGGACTTTTTCTGTTTAAAATCTTGTACAGATATGTTCTAGATTTTGCTGAAAATCTTGAATGAAAATCAGAATTGACTTTAGATGAACTTATGATCGAAATTGTATTTTCAGATTTATGTAAAAAAAAATTTAAAGATGAAGTGAATTTCTTAAGTTCGAGTCTCCTATCTATATCAAAATGTGCAACTTGATTAAGAGCATGAACCCCAGAATCTGTTCTTCCAGCAACAAAAATATCTACCTTTTGTTTTAATATCTGTCTAATAGATGATTCAATTTCTTCTTGAACTGATCTCCCATTCTTTTGTTTTTGCCATCCAACGTAATTTGTTCCATCATATTCAATGATTAATTTTATTCGCATTTTACTCTAAATAAGATTCTTGTACATTAAATCCATTTATAAAATCTTTGGCTTCCATTACTTTTTTACCTTGCATTTGAATTTTTTTTATTTTTAACAAACCATTTTGACATTTTATAATCAAGCTCTTCGAACAAAAGCCGTTTTTTTTGTTAACATAAGATTTGTCTTTTAAGTTTATTATCTCAGCTTCATGGATTTTAATTCTAAATTTATCTTTCATTCTCATTTCTGTCCATGCTCCAGGCCATGGATTATATGCTCGGATAGTTCTTTCAATGTGTTCAATCTTTTTTGACCAATCAATTTTTGTTTCTTCTTTTTTTATTTTACTTGCATATGTTACATCATTCTCATTTTGGGTTTGAAGTCTGTAATTTTTTTTTAAAATCATCTTTATACACTCAAATAAAAGTTTTGAACCTAGTAAAGAAAGCTTATTGGCCAATGTACCTGCATTATCAGTTTTATCAATTTGGATTTTTTTTTTTAAAAATATTGGGCCCGCATCTAATTTCTTTTCAACTTTCATAATTGTTATGCCTGTTTCTTTATCCCCCTCTAATATTGATCTTTGAATTGGGGCAGCTCCCCTCCAACGTGGCAAAATTGATGCATGTACATTTAGACAATAATATTTTGGAATATTTATTATACGTTCATTAATAATTTGTCCATATGCAACAATGACTAGAAAATCAACATTGATACATTCAATGTTTTTAAGAAATTCATCATCATTGGAATTCTCAGGTGTGAATATTTTGATATTATGTTTTATGGCCCATGAATGAACATCTGAAAAATTTACTTTTTTTCCTCTGCCTGATGGTTTGGGAGGTTGTGAAACAATATATTCTATTTTTATATTATTTTTCTTTAAACTTTCAAGAATTACAACTGAAAAAACTGGTGTACCAAAAAAACCTATTTTTAAATTTTTAAAGTTATTCATTTAAGATTATTTATCTTTTTTTTGAAATTTTAATACTTTTTCTAATGCAAACTTTTTCTTGATCGAAGATAGATAATCAATAAATAATATTCCATCTAAATGATCAATTTCGTGTTGGATACAAATAGATAAAAGTCCACTTGCCATGGACTTACTCATATTTCCTTCCACAGAGAACCATTCATATTCGATTTCAATAGCTCTCTCCACCTCTGAAAAATATCCTGGAATGGATAAGCATCCTTCCTGATTAATATGTTTTTCTTTAGATTTATTGATTATTTTTGGGTTAATAAGAGTTAAAGGGTTAGATGCACCACTATCCTCTTTGATATCAATTACAACGATCCTCTTATGAATATTAACTTGAGGAGCAGCTAAACCTATACCATTATCAGATGAGTACAAAGTATCATACATGTTATTAATATCAATTTTTAATTTGTCATCAAAGTTTTCAACATTTAAAGATTTGTACTTAAGTCTTTTGTCAGGTATTGTTAAGATTTTTAAAACGCTCATAATAGTAAAATATAAGAAAAAAAAACTTTTTCAATGATAGAAAATTTAGATTATATTATAATAGGTGCTTTGGTTTTAATTTTAATAATTTTAGTTACAACTAATTATTTTTTTTCTAATAACTCTGAAAATAAAGAGAGAATAAAAATTCTTCTGGAGAGACAAGACAATCTCCAAAAAAATATAATTGATATCTTAGAAAATAATATAAACAAAATTGATTTGAAGTTTGACAAAACTAACCTTGAACAAACTAATAATCTTAACTTCATCAGAGAAAAAATTGGGATAATTGATAAAGCTCAAGAAAATATTTCAAATCTATCAGAAAATGTTTTAAATCTTAAAAATATATTATCCAATACTACAAAAAGAGGTAGATTTGGAGAAATGTTACTTGAAAATATTATTAAAGACCAACTACCCAAAGAAAATTATGCATTTCAAAAAACTTTATCAAACAACAATAGAGTAGATTGCGTAATTCATTCTCCTGGTGCATTAGATAATATATGTATTGACGCAAAGTTTCCAAAAGAGGGCTATGATAGGTTGATGAATTCAAAAAATAAAATAGAGAGAGATTCTTCAAAAAAAAGTTTCAAAAATGATATTTTAAAACATATTGATGATGTAAGTAAAAAATATATAATACCAGGTGAAACTGCTGAGATTGCATTAGTTTTTATTCCAAGTGAGTCAATATATCTTGAGATATTTAATGTTTTTCCGGAAATATCAAAGGTTTTTTACGATAAAAAATCTTATCTTATTTCTCCAACCACACTTTGGGTAATATTAAATTCAATTGAAAGTCTTCTACGAGACAAAAAGATTAAAGATAATGCTAGCTTAATTCAAAGTCAGCTTACGATATTATCAGAAGAAATAAAAAGATTGGATACAAGAGTTAATAAACTTAACTCACACTTCTCTAATGCCCAAAATGATATTGATGATATTTTGATTACAACTAGAAAAATTAATAATAAGACAAAAAATATTTTAGGATTAGATATTAAGGATTAGTCATAAATTTATTTCTAGATTTTATAGCTGTTGATAGAGTAGTTTCATCAATATAATCTAATTCTCCTCCTTGTGGCATTCCCTGCGCAAGACGCGTAATTAATATTTCATTATTCGAAAATTGTTCAGCAATATATTGGGCTGTAATTTGACCCTCAATAGTTGAGTTTGTTGCTAAAATGATTTCTTCAATGTTATGGGCTGAGACCTTTTTAATTAATTTTTTAATATTCAAATCCTCGGGACCAACACCATCAATTGCTGATAGAACTCCTCCTAAAACAAAATATTTTCCATAAAAAGCAGCACTTTTTTCAATGGCCATCAAATCAGAAACATCTTCAACAATACAAATTTTTTTTTTATCGCGGTCTGGATTACTACAAATACTACATGGATTTAAAATGTCTATGTTACCACACTCTTCACATGTCATTAATTCATTTTTTATTTTTGAAAGATGATATGACAATTCGGGAATTAGGGTATCTTTGTTCTTTATTAAAAAAAAAATAAGTCTTCTCGCAGACCTAGGACCGAGGCCAGGTAATTTTGAAATTATTTTAGTAATTTCATCGAGAGATGAGGACATACCTAATTAAAATGGTAGTTTCATTCCTGGAGGTAGATTTAAACCTCCGGACATAGATCCTAATTCACTACTCATATTTTCGGCAACTTTCTTTGTAGCATCATTAATTGCTGCAACTATTAAATCCTCTAATACATCTAACTCTTCAACTTTTAATAAAGAGGTGTCAATTTTAATTTTTTTTGCATTATGTTTTCCATTTAATATTACTTTAACCATTCCTCCTCCAGAGGAACCTTCAACCTCTTGTTTTTCAACTTTTTCTTGCAGTTCATTCATCTTTTCTTGCATTGCTTTTGCTTGTTTCATAATTTGAGAAATATCTTTCATAATTTTCCTTAATATTTTTATTTATTTTTATTAATAAGTCTCTCTATTGAGACTATTTCAGAATCAGGAATAATTTCAAGTAATTTTTTTATTGTTTTTTCTGTAGATAATTTATTAATTAGAATATTTTTTTTCTCCTGATTAAAATCCTTTAAAGTTTTATGTAAATCTTTATTAGAAATTGAAACCATCCATCTGGAACCAGTAAATTTTTCAAGAATCTTTGATATATTCCATAAAAGTTCTTTATTACTTTTTTCAGAGCTCACTTGTTTTAGCTCAAGAATACCCATCTCAGAATTATTATTTGGAGTTTTAATACTCACTAATTTGAAATTATTTTCTAAATGATGAACGATCACATGTTCCGATTTTTCTTCTAAAAATTTAACAATATCAATATAATCTTGAAATTCATTATTCATCTTTCTTGGACTACTTAAAATATTATTAGTTTTGCTTAAACTGCTATCAGTGTTTTCTCTTAAAAATCCTGCATCAGAAATTGAGGATTTTTCATTTTTATCAATCTTCTTCTCATCTATATTCCAGTTCAATCCTTCAAATGGAGTTGGTAATAGTGAAACATAGCATAGTCTCATTAAAATCATTTCAAAGCATTGAAACTGATCAAAGGATTTTGAAATTTCACTAAGATATTTTTGTAATAATTCCCAAAATCTTATAATCACATCCATATCAATTTTCTTTGAATACTCACTGAGTAATGAATATTGTTCGCTATCTAGATTTAAACAATCATTATTAGCATTAGATTTTATTCTGGCTAGATAATATACAATTCTCATCAATTCTTTAATTAATTGTTCAACTGATGCACCAGTATGAAATAATAAATTAAAATCATTTAATGCATTTTTAATTTTGCCATTACAGACCTCATCAAATAATTTAAAAATATTATTAAAATTTGGGATACCTAGTAGTTTTCGAGTATTTTCAATTTTAATAGGCTCGCCTTTTGAAAACGATCCATCTAAGATAGATAATGCGTCTCTAACGGAACCCTCTGCACATTTGGCAATTAAATCTGAGGATGCATTATCAATCTCAAAATTTTCCAAAGCAGCTATTTTTTTTATGTATTTTGACAATTCTGAATTTTCAATTCTTTTCAGTTCCAAACGTTGACATCTTGATAAAATTGTTACAGGTATTTTTTCAGTCTCCGTTGTTGCTAATAAAAAAAGAACGCTTTTCGGGGGCTCCTCAAGAGTTTTCAAAAGTGCATTGAATGCGGCCTTAGATAACATGTGGACCTCATCTATTATGTAAATTTTCTTTAATGCTGAAACGGGTTTATAGTTTATATTTTCAATAATTTCTCTAATATCATTAACACCAGTCCTGCTTGCGGCGTCAATTTCGATTACATCTATATTATTTTCAGAGTCAATCGAAATGCAATTTTTACAATTATTACATGGTTCGGCTTCTGAAAGCGATTTTTCATCAAGACAATTTACTATCTTGGCGATGATTCGAGCTACAGTTGTTTTTCCTATTCCCCTAGTTCCAGAGAGTAAATATGCATGCGCGAGTCTATTGAAGGTGATTGCACCTTTCAGAACTGATAAAATTTCAGATTGGCCAATTAAATGTTCAAGTCTTTTTGGTCTATACTTCCTTGCCAAAACAACATAATTATTTCTTTGATTATTCATAATATAAAACTTACTTTGAGGTGGGAGTCGCATCCAACCCAATTATTTTCGTTGCGGCTGCTACTTTTCAGTCCTGACCGGGTTCGCGAAATAATTGCCTAAAAACAACTCCCAAAATAATTTAACATTTATTTAAAAAGTTTAAAATTATTTTCTTTTCGTTCTAAAATCTGAGGCATGATACGAACCAAGAATTTTTATTTTTGATGAAAAAAATTTTAGTTCGTCTATTGCCGCTTTAAAAGAAGAATCTTTAGGGTGAGACTCGATGTCTATCAAAAAAGAGGATTGATAAAAACTGTTGTCAGTAAAATAGCTTTCTAGCTTAGTTAAATTAATACCATTAGAAGCAAAGCCCCCTAAAGCTTTATAAAGAGATGCTGGAATATTTTTGGTACTGAAAACTAGGGATGTGATAATTTTATAATCTTTTTTTAAATTGGCATTTTTTTTAGAAAAAACTAAAAAACGTGTCACATTGTCCTTGTTGTCTTCCATATTTTTTTTTAAGATTTTTAGTCCGTAAATACTTGCAGATAATTCTGAGGCGATTGCCGCACAATTTTTATTATTTAGTTCCAAAATAAATTTAGCCGCACCAGCAGTATCTGAAAAGTTCATGGATTTAAATTTCAAATTTCTTATTTTATTTTTACACTGAGATAATGCATGTACATGACTGTAAACATTTTTGACATCATTTAATTTGCTATTTTTTAGTCCAAGCAAGTGATGCTCAATTTTTAAATAATGTTCTGCAACAATTTTTAATTTAGTTTTTTTTAATAAAAAATGAATATCTGCAACTCTTCCAGCAATAGAATTATCTACTGGTATCATGGCTAGTTTACTTTTATTTTGAATTACAGCTTCGAATGCGTCCTCAAATGTGTCGCATGGAAAAACTTTATACTTAGTATAAAATTTTCTACAAGCTAAATCGGAATAAGCACCAAAAGTTCCTTGAAATGAAATCATTTACTTTTCATCCTCTTAAAAAAATTTCTAGCTTTTTTTAAATCTTTTATATTATCAACACTTAGAGGTTTTTCTAAGACTTTAATAACTTTTAGATTCATATTATTTTCTAAAGCTCGCATTTGTTCTAATTTTCTTTTCTTTTCTAATTTAGTTGAACTTAATTTTACGAAAATCCCTAAACTTTCAGGTTTAAAAGCATAAACTCCAATATGATGATAATAATTTCTTAAGGAGTCAATATTTCTCTTAAAATCAGTGGCCTTACCAATTCCAAATTTATTAAGATTAGCGCAAGCTTTTACGATATTCGGATCATTAATTTCATTTTTTTTTAATTCTGTAACAGCTGTTCCAACTTCAACAGTTTTATCCCTCATTAAAAAAATAAGTTTTGTTATTAGTTCCCGGCTAAAATACGGTAAGTCTCCTTGAATATTTATAATCAACTTAATATTTTTGTATTTTTTTTTTTCAAAAGCTTCAAAAATTCTATCTGTACCACTTTTATGTGTATTTTTTGTTGAAACAGACTCGATATTAAACTTATCTAAAATCGTAGAAATTTTTTTATTACCCGATGCGACTAAAACTTTACCAAGCTTCAGATTTTTTGCTGCATTTGCGACCCTTACAATCATCGGCATACCATTGATAAGCCTTATAGCTTTATTTGGCAATCTTGTTGACTCTAGTCTCGACGGTATCATAATTACTAGATTTGATTTTTTTTTATTTATATTGATAAAAAAACTCCTAATTATATTGTATTATATTCTCTAGAAATCCCTTATTAACATAAAGAAATAGTTATGATTTATAAACACAAATTAATAAAAAAGAATACATTTTTGAACAAAAATTCATTGGTTAATTAAATGATAGAGAGTGCGTATTCAAAATTTCATAAATTTTCTCATAATTTTACTAATTTAAGTGGTGAAATATTAAGAAAAGAATTTTACAAGGCTCACAATATTGATGTTAAGGATGATAAATCATTCGTGACTGACATAGATTTTAAAATTGAAAAGCTTTTCTTGGATATGATTTCAAAAGAATTTCCCTCTCATGGTGTCCTAGGAGAGGAGTTTGGAAATAAAAATCCCCACTCTGAAATTAAGTGGATAATCGACCCACTGGATGGTACAAATAATTTTATTGCGGGAAAACCAATATTCGGCACCCTATTATCTTTAGTTGAGAAAGGGAAAAATGTTTTGGGTTTGATCGATATTCCTATACTCAATGAGAGATGGTCAGGTGCTTCAGGTTTAATCGTAAAAAAAAATAACATAATTATTGAAAAAAAAACTGAAAATAAAGCATTATCAGAATGTATAGTCTCATCTACATCTATGTTAATGTTTGATGAAGATCATATAGAAACTATAAGAAATATCTATGATTCATCTAAATTTTGTGTTTTTGGAACAGACTGTTACGGATACGGACTTCTTATTTCTGGAAAAATTGATTTAATTATAGAGGCTGATTTACGCCCATGGGATTTTATGTCTCATGCATATTTAGTAGAAGAAATAGGTGGAATTATGACAGATTGGTCTGGTAAAAAACTGGATACGAATTCAGATGGAAAGGTTATAGCGGCTCGCTCAAAAAAATCTCATGAACAGGCTTTAAACTTACTATCTAAATTAAGGTGAGGAGAAAATGAGTTTGCAAATTTTTACACAAATAAAAATTTTATTTTTTTCAGTTTTTATTATTTTCTTTGGAAAGTATTTATTGGCTGAAGAATACAAACATGGTATTGCAATGCATGGAGATTTAAAATATGAAAAAGATTTTAAAAACTTCGAATACGCAAATCCTAAGGCCCCAAAAGGAGGAAAAATTAAGCTGGCTTCAATAGGTACCTTTGATAATTTGAACCCATATATTTTAAAAGGTGTTGGTGCGTGGCAAATGACATATTTGTTTGAAACATTAATGAAATCTTCCGGAGACGAGCCATTTAGTCAATATGGGCTAATTGCAGAAGGTGTTAAAGTTCCTAAAGATCGTTCATGGGTCATGTTTAAAATAAGAGATGAAGCTAGATTTTCAGATGGCTCAAAGATTAAACCAGAAGATATTATATTTTCATTTAATATCCTAACAACAAAAGGCCATCCAGTTTATAAAACATACTACAGTCAAGTAAAAGATGTAAAAAAATTTAGTAAAAATGAAGTAAAATTTTTTTTTAAAGGTGATCCAAATCCAGAACTCCCTCTTATTATTGGTTATCAATTACCTATTTTTTCAAAAGAAAATTGGGTTGGAAAAGATTTTAGTAAGACAACTTTGACACCTCCTCTTGGGAGCGGTCCTTATATTGTCAGTGAAATAAAAGCTGGAAGAAGTATAACATTGAAAAAAAATCCTGAATACTGGGGTAAAGAGCTTAATGTAAATAAAGGAAAATTCAATTTTGATGAAATTCATACAGATTTTTACAGGGATGAAACAGTTTCTTTAGAAGCCTTTAAGTCAAATGCATATGATTTTAAACTAGAAAACTCTTCAAAAAATTGGGCAACAGCATATAACTTTAAAGCTGTTAAAGAAAATCAAGTAAAAATTGAGGAAATTAAATATTATAGGCCTAGCGGCATGCAGGGTTTTGCATTCAATATTAGAAAATCAATTTTTAATAATCGCAACGTAAGAAAAGCTCTTACTTATGCTTTTGATTTTGAATGGTCAAACAGAAATCTCTTTTATAATGCCTACACTAGAACTAAAAGTTATTTTGATAATTCTGAACTGTCGTCTCAAAAATTACCAGATTTAGAAGAGAGAAAAATTCTTCAAAATTATAAAGGTGAAATTCCCGAAGAAATATTTAATTCAATTTATAAACCTCCAAGAACAGACCTTACTGAAAATGGACTAAGAAATAATCTCAGAATTGCTAGAAGAATTTTAAAGGACGAAGGTTGGATTATAATAAATGATAAATTAACTAATAAAGAAACAAATGAAGTATTTAAGTTCGAAATTTTACTAAGGTCACCACTATTTGAAAGAATTGTATTACCAATGAAAAGAAATCTTAACAAACTTGGAATCGTTGTAAATATTAGAACCGTTCAAGATGATTCTCAATATCAAAAAAGACTTGAAGATTTTGATTTTGATATGGTTGTTACAAATTTTGGCTCTATTATTTCCCCAGGGAATGAACAAAAGAATTATTGGGGTTCAGAAGCAGCTGATCAACCAGGAAGTCCAAATATTATTGGAGTAAAAAATCCAGTATTGGATGACATAATTGATAAGTTGATAAGTTCGAAAAGTCGTGAAGAATTGGTTTCTTATACTCGTGCTCTTGATAGAATTTTACTGTTCAATTATTATTTGATACCTCAATTTCATATTGGACATTACAGAGTGGCATATTGGAATAAATTTTCTAAACCAATACTTTCTCCAAAGTATGATTTAGGTTTTGATTTTTGGTGGTATGACAAAGACAAATATCTGCAAATTGGAGAAATTGAAAAAAAAGAATCTGAAAAAAAGTCTAATTTTGGATTGTTTTATTATTTTATATTATTAATTCCTTTTTACATATTCTGGAGAATGAGAAGAAGATAATGCTTGGTTACATATTTAAAAGATTACTATTAATTATACCAACGCTATTTGGTATCCTTGCTGTAAATTTTATAATTATCCAAGCAGCTCCAGGGGGGCCTGTGGAAAAAGCAATTGCACAAATTAAAGGAAATGATGTATCATTAACTCAAAGGTTCACAACTTCTGGTGGTGAACAAAGCCAATCTTCGCAAAATAATCAAATAAATTTAAATTTCAAAGATTCAAAATACAGGGGGTCGCAGGGAATTGATCCAGACTTAATCAAAGAGCTTGAAGCTCAATATGGTTTTGACAAACCTCCACTAGAACGTTTTTTCAAAATGTTAAAAAATTATCTGCTTTTTGATTTTGGTGATAGTTTTTATAAGGATAGTTCAGTTATTTCTTTAATCATCGAAAAACTTCCTGTTTCAATTTCGCTAGGATTATGGACAACTTTATTTGTTTATTTAATCTCCATACCTCTTGGTATTAAGAAAGCTACAAGAGATGGGACCAAGTTTGATCTTTTTACTTCATCTCTAATAATAGTTGGTTACGCGATTCCAGGATTTTTATTTGCAATTTTTTTGATTGTAATTTTTGCCGGTGGAAGTTATCTAGATATTTTTCCTTTGAGAGGTCTTGTTTCCGATAATTGGGACGATCTCTCTTTTTTTAAAAAAATAACTGATTATTTTTGGCATTTAGCTCTCCCTGTTCTAGCAATGGTAATTGGTGGCTTTGCAAGTCTGACAATGTTAACAAAAAATTCATTTCTTGACGAAATTAATAAACAATATGTGATAACAGCAAGAGCAAAAGGTATCAACGAAAATAAAATTTTATATGGTCATATTTTTAGAAACGCTATGCTGATTGTGATATCTGGATTTCCATCAGCATTTATAAATATTTTGTTCACATCTTCATTACTTATTGAAGTGATATTCTCCTTAGATGGTTTGGGTTTACTAGGATTTGAAGCTGCTTTGGGAAGAGATTATCCAATTGTTTTTGGAAGTTTATACATTTTTACGTTGATAGGGTTATTACTTAAGTTAATAAGTGATTTAACATATGTATTAATTGATCCAAGAATTGATTTTGAGAGTAGAGGTAACTAATGAGGTTTTCGCCTTTAACAATTAGAAGGTTCAAAAATTTTCAAGGAAATAAAAGAGGGATGATTGCATCCATAGTTTTTCTTATTTTATTTTTTTTAACTCTTTTTGCAGAGATAATAGCTAATGATAAGCCAATATTTTTACATTATAATCAAAAAGTATATTTTCCATTTATCGAAAAACTACCAGAAACCTTTTTTGGTGGTGAGTTTGAAACTGAAGCAGATTATAAAGACCCTTTTGTACAAAACTTAATAAGAAAAAATGGTGGCTTTTTTATTATGCCATTTATTGAGTACTCATATGACACTATAAACTATGATCTTAAGGTGCCCTCTCCATCTCCTCCAAGTTTTGATAATTTTCTTGGAACTGATGACCAAGGTAGAGATGTATTGGCAAGACTAATTTATGGTTTTAGGATATCTGTTTTTTTTGGTCTGATACTTACAATTTTATCCAGTATAATCGGTATTTTTATTGGAGGAGTACAAGGATTTTACGGAGGTAAAATAGATCTATTTGGTCAAAGATTTATTGAAGTTTGGTCAGGATTACCAGTCTTATATTTGCTTATAATTATTTCAAGTTTTATAGAGCCTAGTTTCTGGATACTATTATTTATAATGCTTTTATTTAGTTGGATGTCTTTAGAGGGTGTTGTAAGAGCAGAATTTCTTAGAGCAAGAAATTTTGAATATGTTAAAGCGGCAAAAGCCTTAGGTGTAAAAAATTTTATGATAATGTATAGACATGTATTACCAAACGCAATGGTTGCAACATTAACTCTTTTACCATTTATTTTATCAGGATCAATTGCAACCCTTACCTCATTAGATTTTTTGGGATTTGGCCTACCTCCAGGCTCGCCATCCTTAGGTGAAATGGTTGCTCAAGGAAAAGCAAATTTACAAGCACCTTGGTTAGGGCTTTCTGCTTTCATTACTCTTTCATTACAATTAAGCTTGTTAGTCTTTATTGGAGAGGCTGTAAGAGATGCATTTGATCCAAGAAAGGTGGTTTAGATGCAAAAAAAAATAGTTGAAGTTAAAAATTTGAAAATTAGCTTTAGTCAAAATAAAGAAAAAATTGATGCTGTAAAAGATAGTTCTTTTTCTATCTTTGAAGGAGAATGTCTTGCTCTAGTCGGAGAAAGTGGTTCGGGAAAATCAGTTACAGCACTTTCAATAATGAATTTGCTTAAAGAAAATAATCAGACGAGTGTTGAGGGGAAAATTTTTTTTTTAGAAAAAAATATTTTGAAGCTTTCAAGTGAGGAATTATTCATGATCAGAGGAAAAGGAATCTCCATGATCTTTCAAGAACCTATGACTTCACTTAATCCTCTTCATACCATAAGGAAACAAATAAAAGAATGCTTGGTTAATCTAAATACAACTGATGACAAAATAATAGAATTACTTACTGAGGTTGGTATAGAAAATCCATCAGAAAGATTAGATCATTATCCTCACCAGTTATCTGGCGGACAAAGACAAAGAATTATGATTGCGATGGCTATAGCAAATAATCCAAGACTCTTAATTGCTGATGAACCCACGACCGCTCTGGATGTTACTATTCAAAAACAAATTTTAGATTTACTTAATAAACTTAGGAAAAAATTTAAAATGTCGTTACTTCTAATAACCCACGACCTTTCAATTGTTAAAAAAATCTCTGAAAGGGTTTGCGTAATGGAAAAAGGGCTTATTGTTGAGGAAAACACTACAGAAAATATTTTTAAAAGACCCAAGCACGTTTATACAAGAAAATTAATTGATTCGGAGCCAAAAGAGAAAAAATTTAAAAATAAAAGCAATGAAACTTTATTATCTGTCTCAAGTTTAAATGTATTTTATAAATTAAATAAAGGATTTTTTTTTAGTAAAAATAAAGATAAATTCCACGCTGTAAAAGACATTAGCTTTAAACTTGAAAAAGGTCAGACCCTAGGAATTGTTGGAGAAAGTGGCTCAGGTAAAAGTTCAGTTGCGCAAGCTCTGTTAAAGTTAATTGAATTTAAAGGTGAATTGAAATTTAAAAAAGAGATCATTTCAAGTTTAAGTGAATCAAAATTCAAACCTTACAGAAAAAATATACAGATAATATTTCAAGATCCTTTCTCATCTCTTAGCCCAAGACTTACTGTTGAAAGAATAATTGGAGAAGGTCTGGAGGTTCATAGAACAGAGCTAAATGAAATTAAAAAGAATGAAAAAATTAAGGAGTTATTAAAAAAAGTTGGATTAGAGGTTTCTATGCTAAATAGATATCCGCATGAATTCTCCGGAGGTCAAAGGCAAAGAATAGCAATAGCTAGAGCGTTAATTCTTGAGCCGGAATTAATTATTTTAGATGAACCAACAAGTGCACTTGATATGACAGTCCAATCTCAAATCATTGAACTTTTATTGGATCTTCAAAAAAAATTCAATTTAACCTACATTTTTATTAGTCATGATCTAAAAGTCATAAAGGCTCTTTCAGATAATATAATTGTAATGAAATCTGGAAAAATTATAGAACTTGGTGAAACAAAATTAATTTTCAAGTCTCCCAAAAGTCAGTATACAAAAGAACTTTTGACTTCGGCTTTTATTTGAATATTTTTTTTATGAAGTTGGCAAGTGCTCTTATACCCATAGCTTCACCTCCTTCATATGGCATCATTATTGTTGACTTTGACCATGCCATCAAATCTATATGTATCCATGGAATTTCTTTTTTCACAAATTTATTTAAAAACAAGGCAGCTGTTATTGCTCCTCCAAATGAATTTGTTCCAATATTTCTAAAATCTGCATGTAAAGATTTAAGTTGATGTTCATAACTTTTCCATAATGGAAGTTGCCAAAGGGGATCACCTGTTTCTTTAGATGATTTTATTAATTTCTCAGATAAATCACTTTTATTAGAAAAAAAACTCGGAACTTCAAGTCCCATTGCAACTCTTGAAGCTCCTGTAAGTGTCGACATATCAATGATAAGTTCAGGATTATTTTCACAAGCATAAGAAATCGCATCAGCCATTATTAATCTTCCTTCAGCATCTGTATCTGCAACTTCGACATATCTTCTATCTCGACTTTTAATTATATCCGATGGTCTAATTGAATTTTCTGAAACTGAGTTCTCTGCTAAACATAGTAATAAATGAACATTTATTTCCAAGTTCATTGAACTAATTAGTTTCGCTAAACCAATACAGTTTGCCGCGCCTCCCATATCTTTTTTCATCAATGACATTCCACTTCCTAATTTTAAATTCAAACCGCCAGTGTCAAAAGAAATACCTTTACCTATTAAGTAAACTGTTTTTTTTGATTTTTTTTTTGTTCTAAATTCACAAAATAACGGTTTTTTATCTTTGGCAGAGCCGTTGCCTACTGCATAAATAAGAGGAAATTCTTTTTTAAGTGCTAAACCTTTTTTTATTGAATTTAAGAATTCTTTTCCGAGGAATCTTTTTGCATTTAAATAAATCTCATTAGGACCAAGTAAATTTGCTGGGTAATTAATCATGTCTCTTACGAAGAAATAAACATTTTTTTGAATTAGTAAATCTTTTCGTTTATTGATCGATTTTGATTTTAAGTTATTAGATTTAGAAGTTTTAAAATTTTTAAATCTATAGAAGCCTAACTCCCAACCTAAAATAAAGTTATCTAGTTTATATTCCTTTGAACCAAAAAATTCTACGCTATAATCTTTATACTTCAAACTAAAAGATAATTTTTGTCCAATGATGAATAAAAAATAATTTTTTTGTAAAAAGTCTAGATCCTTAAGCTTATTAAAAAATATAAAAATATCGCAATCTCGAACTAAGCAAATGCTAGATGAAAAATCATTCATTCTTAAATTATCTGAATAATGTTTTAATTTCTCAGGAACTTGATGATTCGCAAAATAAATAAAAATTGCAACAGTCTTGTTTTCTTTATTTTTTTTTATTGTCATTATGAAATAACAAATATATATTTGTCTCTTTTAAAGCAACTAAAAAGGATCCAAATGAATATTTTTTCTAAAATTTTAAACAAGTTATCAATATTTGCTTTAACGGTTTGTATTCCAGATGCACTCCTAGCTGCATCAAATGATAGTGTAACTTCATTAAACATGATTGCATCTCCGATTGGAATCTTTTGTCTACTTCTCTTTATTATGGCTTATGGATTCGTAATGGCAGAAGAATTTACCCATTACAGAAAGTCTAAGCCCGTTATAATTGCTGCAACATTTATTTGGGGATTTATAGCTTATGCAGCAAGTTCAGATCCCTCATTATCGACTCATTGGGCAGAACAACAATTTAGACACGTAATTTTAGAGTTTGCAGAATTATTCTTTTTCTTATTTGTTGCTATGACATTTGTGAATGCTCTAACTGAGAGAAAAATGTTTGATTCTTTATGCTCATGGCTTTCAAACAATAATTTTAGCTACAAAAAAATATTTTGGGTTACAGGAGTTATTGCTTTTTTTCTATCTCCAATAGCTGATAATTTGACAACAGCTTTAGTTTTAGGAACAGTCGTTTTAGTTGTAGGTAAGGGAAATAAAAACTTCATAACAATTGGAATGATTAATATTGTTGTTTCTGCGAATGCAGGTGGGGCTTTTTCTCCATTTGGTGACATCACAACTTTAATGGTCTGGCAGAGAGGTTTTGTTTCATTTTTTGATTTTTTCAATATATTTATTCCCTCTGTTGTAAATTATGTAATCCCAGCGGTAATTATGTCCTTTTTTATCTCAAATGAGGTTCCAAAAGGTGATGGAAAAAAAGTTACAATTTTGCCGGGTGGAAAAGTTATCGCTATTTTAGGTATATTGACAATATCAATAACGGTTAGTGGTCATCAAATTTTACATATGCCTCCAATTTTTGGCATGATGTTTGGTTTGGGTATTCTGGGTACTTATGGATATTTTTTAAAAAAAAAATCTACAGATAAAAGTAAATTTGACATTTTTGTTCTAACTGGAAAAGCTGAATGGGACACATTACTATTTTTTTATGGAATTCTAGTTTGTGTAGGCGGATTAGCCTCATTAGGATACTTAAAATTAATATCTGATGACATGTATGTAACACTGGGCCCTACCTATGCTAATATCCTTGTGGGCTTCCTCTCTGCTGTGATTGATAACATTCCAATTGTTTACGCGGTGCTTACAGCTCATCCAGCAATGGATATGGGTCAGTGGTTATTAATTACACTAACTGCAGGCGTGGGAGGTTCTCTTCTATCAATAGGTTCTGCCGCAGGAGTGGCATTGATGGGTCAAGCAAGAGGTATTTACACATTTTTCGCTCATCTGAAGTGGTCTTGGGCAATTCTGTTAGGATATGCAGCAAGCGTTGCAACCCATTTATGGCTTAATGCAGATCTTTTTGATTTAGTAGCCCTTGAAAGATAGTTAAGTGAAATAAATCTACTATTTTTCCAATTTTAAGATTAAAAATATTAAAATTGGAAATTAACTCCGCTAAAAATACTAACTGGCTGACCGGGAGTTACAAAAGTCCCGCTTCCGCCTGTATCGTCCACCTCATTTTCAGCAAATATGCCACCAGTTTCATAATTTTCGTCAAGAACGTTATTTGCTTGTATAAATACAACTACACTATTCTTATTTTCATTATTTTTTAATGTATAGTCTGCTGAAAAGTTCAAAAGAAAATAACCAGGAACCATTTTGTTTCCTGCATTATTTTCATCTCCTCTGTAAAACTGAGCAGAATTTGCTATTATATCAGCGTTTAAGTTTAACTTTTTGATAGGACTGTAACCAATTCCAAATCTGCCGACATGCGGGGATATCGCAGGAATATAGTCACCTTTACCTACTTGAATCTGATAAGCCTCATAAAGCTCAGCCTCGGCAAAAGAGTCATCATCATCATTTGGATTTTCTGGGTGGCCAACGCTTGATAGTTTTTGATTTGTTTCAAATGTAGCTCTAACATATGCATATTTTGCAAACCAAGACCATTTGTTACCAAGAACTCCATTCAAAGCAAATTCAGCACCAAGTCTTTGCGTATTTCCTACATTTCTAAAATAACCAGTTCCTACTTTATTTCCACCAATGAAAATTATGTCGTTATAATTTCTGCCCGCATATGCATTCACAGACCATTTTACTTTGTGTTCTAAATCAAGAAGGCTATCAGAGAAATTACCCCTTGCGCCTAACTCAAAGTTTCTATTCACTACTTGACTTAAAGGAGGATCAGCTTGAAACGAGTTAGGGAGCCTACATGGATTATTGGGATCAGCACATGATAATTCTGCTACAGAAGGCGTTCGACTTGATTCTTTGTATGATGCAAAAACTGTTGTATCTCCATATTTCTTTGTAATTCCAACACCTGGGTTAATTCTAAAAAAATAATGGTCACCCTCAAGTGCAGTTCCATTCTGGTCATCCATATTCAAATTAGCCCAATTCCATCTCAAAGAAAGATTCATAGATGTAGATGTATCAAGATCTAGTGTATCTGAAGCATACAAACCTATATTATGAGTCTTTGCCTCAAGATTTGTAATAAACTGCTCTTCACCTTCAGCGTCTGTACTAAGTAAAACTCCTGTTCCTTGTACACCCCTATTACTTGATATCTTCCCCAACTCTGTAGACGAGCCAAAACTATTAAAAGAATAATCGTATGACAGACCAGTTATTAATGTATTCTTTCTATTCATGAAGAATGAATCAATTGTGGCTTGAGAACTGAAACCAAGAGCATTTGTTTTTGTGTTAGATCTATTTATTGCACCGATATCATCAACCTCATTTCCACTTGATTCATAATCAAACCCGAGTGCTGTATAACTAATGTCATTTCCACTGACGTCAAAAATTTTAACACCATCTCCTGCAGCAGCACTCTCAAATTCTCCACAAAGAAGACCATTATTAGTTCCATTACCTCCTAAGAAGGTGTCTCCACAATCTTTACCTTCAAATTCATCACCATTATAGTTTCTTCTTTCCATATGCCTATAATATAGATTACCCTGGAATGAAGTTTTATCATTAAAAAAGTGGTTACCTCCTAGGTTTAAATAATAATTTTTATTGTGGGTATTATCAGGATGGGTATAAACAGCATCCCTTCCTTCTAAATCTAATAATGTGACTGGAGCTGCTCCATTTCCGTTAAGATCAGTAAAGGACTGACCTAGGTTCATAAAAATTTCCGTATTTTCATTTCTAAATCTAAAATCACTGTACACTGTTTCTAGATACGATTCTGAATGATCTCTAAAACCTTGGTCATAATTGAAATTTGCGCCAACATAAATTCCAATATTACCAAAACTTTGTCCGTACTCAATTATCTCATTTGTTCTACTGAAGGTACCACCAGAAACTTGAGAATTAGCACCATTAAAATCAAAGCCATTTTTCATTTCCATTGAAATAGCTCCTCCAATGGCGTTTTGACCAAAGACAGGGTCACCTCCAGGAAAGAGTTGTAAATTTTGTATAGCAAAATCAGGCACTAAATCCCATTGTACTACTTCACCAAAAGATTCATTCACTCTCATTCCATTTTGATATATAGCTAAAGCCTGAGCTGTCCCGAGCAATGGACCAGCCACATAACCTCTAAAATTTATATCATTTTGCATAGGAGAACTATTTAAGTTTGATATTGATATACCTGCTGCTTTTTTGTTAAGGGTCTCAACAACGCTAAAATTCTTCTTGTCATTAAGATCATCTGTTGAAATTATCTGAACATTTGATGGAACTCTGTCAATCGATATGCCTGCACCCTGTACTGGTGTCACAGAGATAACATCTACATCTGGCGCAACAAAAATATCTTCTTGGGATTGTGCAGGATTGTTAAAGGTAAATAGTATGCTAATTAGAAAAAAAAAAAAAGTAAAAAAAAGTTTAGTATTCATTGCTAACCCTTACTATATATCTATATATACGTAAATATATAACTGTGCTTTTGAATTATGTTCAATTTATTCGGTAAAAACCATAACAGCTTAAAAGAGATCCCACAAGAAGAGAAAAAAGTAATTTTTGCATCAATATTAATTGAGTGTGCAAAAGAAGATGGTAAAATATCTGATATTGAAAAAGAAAAAATTAAAGATATCCTTAACAAAAAATTTAAACTTCAGTACGAAGAAATTATTAAACTCATGGAGTATGGCATTGAACTCTCAGAAACAAGGGTAGAATTATTTTCTTTAATCAGAGATATTAAAAATAATTTTAGTCCTGAAGAAATATCTAATTTATTTGTTTCAATGTGGGAGATTGTTCTTATTGATGGAGTTATTGATGACTTCGAGGCAGCGTTAATGAGAAAATCGGTTGGTCTATTTAATCTTACAGACTTTGATTCAGCTGAGGCAAAAAAAATTGCACAAAATAATCTTAAAACGACAAAATAGTTTTTTTGTGTTTTGGCTTTAAATTTTTTCTTTTTAATTTGAAAAGTTTTAAATGCTTAATAGATTTTTTACTTACTCTTTTTCTCCACAGCTTAAAACTCGACAAACTCAAATTTTTTTTCATTATCTTTATAACCTCTTTTTCTTTCACACCAGTTTTGTAGAAAATTTGTTCAAATGTAATTCTATCTGCCCAAGCCGCCCATATGATCCAATCTTCTGAAGATATATTTTTAGGTTCAGGATTTTTTACTCTTGTTTCAGGTATGTTAATTTTTTTCATCGTCAATTAGCACCAATAAAATTAATTTCTTTAAGTTCAAGATTTGCTGAATAATCTTTTCCATAAGCCACGAATGCAACTGTTTTAATTGTTTCTGAAGAGAAATTAGATGGTTGAAGAATATGGGATTTAGTAAAATTTTTAAAGTTTAAATTATATGTTTTCCATTCATTAGTAACATAAAATTTAGATGAATAATATTGCCAGGGTAGAAAAGTAAATGGTGTTCGAATATGAATAAAATAATCCTCATTATTTCCTCTTGCTTGAAAATGTATTGAATAAATATTTTTTTTCAAATTAATTCTAGTTCTTATTTGAATGAATCCTCCATTATTTTCAGTTGAAACATGCCCTTCTAATCTTAAATAACTCTGATTATTCTCGTTTAAAATCTTGAAATTTGCTTTAGACTTGCCCCCCATTACTTCATCTGTGATTACTTTCCAATTCATATGATTAATATTTTCGCTATTCAGGGACTTCATAAAAAAAAATAAAAAAAAGATTGCTACAATGCAATTACTAAACTTTATCATTTTTAAAAGGAATAGAGGAATGATGTAGGAAGATTTTTAGTTCTTCTTCAAAAGTTCGCATATACCCAAATGTATATTCAACTTTAATTTCTATATTAGATGCATTTTTAAAAAAATAATTACCCATTGCTATTCCAAATTTTTCATCAAAAAAAAATGATTCATTCTCAAATCTGATTTCTTTCCATGGCTCTAATGCAAAACCATAATCCTCAGGGAAACTCTCGTTAGCTCCAACAAAATATGATACAATTTCTGGTTTCTTTAGTCTAAACTGTTTAATAGATGCCTTTGTCGGCTTAAATAGGACGTTTTTAAATTCTAAACCATAAATATCATCAATTGTATTATTTACAAAACTTACATAATCTTCATTATTCTGAAGCTTTTTACCTATTTCTATTACCCATTCGGCCCATTTTTTTTGAGATTTGACTATATCTTCTTTTGAAATCACTAATCCCCCTCGTAGATAAACAAATTATCAGAATAATTAGTTAAATTTTCAGAGAGTACAAAACACGTATTTGTATATCCACAAACAACATATCCTATTTTGGGGTCAATTTTATAATAAACTCTCGGATGTCCGTCCTGAGTGGCAATATTAACGGTATCAACATATACTTTTTTTGAATCTTTAAATTTTTCTGGAATCTCAACCATAAATTTATAACTTTAGAATTTTAATAATCAAATTTTAAGTTAATGAAATTATTGGATTATTATAAAAGCTTCAAGTTAGCTGCAGAAATCTTTCCTTTATTTGTAGCAGTTTCAAAACTAATTTTTTGTCCTTCATTAAGGCTTTGAATGCCAGCTCTTTCTACTGCACTAATATGAACAAATACATCTTTACTACCATCCTCTGGTTGAATGAATCCGTATCCTTTATTCGGGTTAAACCATTTTACTGTTCCGTTTGCCATTTATTCTCCTTACTTATATTGAATGTTAAATTTGGCTAAGTTTTTTTACCAGAGTCGTCAAATTTATCTTATATTTACTTTAATAATACTCTTAATTAAACTATACATCCAAATAAAATTACTCTCGAAGTAATATTGTTTAAGAGTAAATAGAAAACTCATATTGTTTTATTATACTATTAAAAAATATAATGCAAATTCATTTTTTTATTTAAGGAGAAATATATGAATAAAATTTATACAACGAATTTTTTGGCGTTGTTTTTTACGGTTTTGGGTTCATTTTCACCGATTTACGGCAAAGAATTATTTTTGATTGGAATTTTTTCACTTTCTGGAAGTCTTACCAATTGGATAGCTATTCATATGTTATTCGAAAAAGTTCCCTTATTTTACGGATCGGGTGTCATTCCAAATAAATTTGAAGAATTTAAGAGAGGTATTAAAAAATTAATTATTCATGAATTTTTTGATGATCAAAATATTGAAAAATTTTTTAAGAAAAATAAATTAAACTTTGATAAGATTATTGATCAGACAGGAGAGGAAAAAATTTTTTCAAATTTAATTGAGGCAATAAAAGAATCATCACTAGGATCAATGCTTGATATTATTGGTGGTGAAAAGGTCCTATCAACTTTAAAAGAGCCCATACTAAGAAGTATTAAAGAAACTTTTTACAATTTTCAAAATAAATCAACTGAGCAAAGTTTGATTATTAATTATCAAAAAGACATTGAATTATTGATTGACGAAAAAATGAAAACGTTAGAGCCTGAAAATGTTAAAATTATTATCGAAAATATGATCAAAAACCATCTTGGCTGGTTGGTAGTCTGGGGTGCTCTTTTCGGAGGAATGATTGGGTTAGTTTATAGCGTAATAAAAATATAGAAATAACTGCATGTAATTGTTAAGCATATTATTCTTTTTCAACACCAATTTCATATAATTCAATGTTAGCTTCTTCTATTTTTCCACTAACTGCGTCCACATCAACTTTAATTTCATAACCTACTTTTGTTTGAATATCAAATTCATACGTCAGAGATCCATCCATTCCAATTTCTCTTTCTTCGCTAACTACTCTGCCAGGATGAATAGACAAAGCAGTTTTTCTTGCGCTATCAATAGAAACTTTGGCTCCGCTCTTGAAAGTTGGATCATCTTCGCTAACCTCTTTTTCAATTTCAGTTATTAGTCCCTCTTCCGCATTACACTCAATGTTATACGTGTATTGATCCCTGGACGACTCAATATCAAATTCATAAACAGGATCATCTCCCTCGATCTTAAATTCAAGTTTCCTAGCATGACCTGGAATGGTATCATAAGCTTGGTCTAAACATTGCTCAACTTTAACAATATTATATAATTTTATATCATCAAGATCTGGGTTATCTCCATTCTTTGAAAGTACTGAGCTAAAAAATAAGAAAACTGTTAAAGATAATATATATTTGTACATTTAATAACCATAATTCAATTATCAAAAAATTCAATATATATAAATATTTTACAAATATGCGATTTAATTTAGAAAGTCTTTTTGAAACGTTTCTTAAACATTTTTATTTTAGTCCCATACATTTTTTCTCTGAAAGTATTTATTCTCTAAAAAAGAATTCACAGTTTAAATAAATTACATGATTTCTGGTGTGAGTGATGAAACTAATGTAAAATTCAGAAATTTTTAATATAACCGCTAAGTATATTATTTATATGTTCAAATAATTTGGCATTAACTCAAAGTTTAAAAGAATTTGAGAAAGATAAAGTTTAACTCTAAATTTAAATTACTACATTGAATTTATTCCTTAACTAAGTGTTATTAAATTTGATATGTAATTTGGTTTTGTAAAATAGGTACTTGGAAGAAATTTTTTTTTTATGAGGTTTAAATTCTTTATTTACACAGAAAAAACTTCTAACAGTTTCTATTGATGAGCTGAAATTTTAGATGTTTTTATTGGCATTTGGCGGAGAGAGAGGGATTCGAACCCTCGAAACTAATTAAAGTTTACACGCTTTCCAAGCGTGCGCCTTCAGCCACTCGGCCACCTCTCCATTATCTGTCTGTTTTTAAAACATTAATAAATGCTGACTGTGGTATTTCTACTTTTCCAAATTGCCTCATTCTTTTTTTACCTTTTTTTTGCTTATCTAGAAGTTTATTTTTTCTAGTAACATCCCCTCCATAAAGCTTTGCCGTGACATCCTTTCTGTAACTATTAATTGTTTCTCTAGAAATTATTTTTCCACCGATTGCGGCTTGAATAGGTATCTTAAATTGTTGACGAGGTATCAAATCTTTTAATTTTTCGCAAAAAACTTTCCCCCTTGTAGGTGCTGATATTCTATGACATATAAAAGATAATGCATCAACAGGTTCGTTATTTACAAGAATATTAACCTTGACTAGGTCATTGATTTTTTCATTCTCAAACTCATAATCAAAACTTGCATACCCACTGGTAATTGACTTGAGTCTATCATAAAAATCAAAAACAACCTCAGCTAATGGTAGAGAAAATACCAACATGGCTCTATTTCCTACATATGTTAAGTCTTTTTGGATTCCTCTTCTTTCGTTACATAACTTCATTACAGGACCTAGATATTCATCAGGTAAAAGTATCGTTGCTTTAATAAAAGGTTCACGTATCGTATTAATTTGCGAAACCTCAGGTAAATTAGAGGGATTATGGACTGTAATTAATTCTCCATTTACTTTTTCGATTTTATAAACAACTGATGGCGAGGTTGTCATAAGATTTAAATTGAATTCTCTTTTAAGCCTTTCTTGAATTATTTCTAGATGCAATAACCCAAGAAAACCGCATCTAAATCCAAGACCTAAAGCTGACGAACTTTCTGGCTCAAAGGAAAAACTAGCATCGTTCAAACCTAGTTTTGATAAGCTATCTTTCAAAAGCTCATAATCATCTGCGTCAATTGGATATAATCCACAAAAAACAACTGGTATGCTTGGTTTAAAACCAGGCAAAATATTATCTGTTGGATTTAAATCGTCCGTAATTGTATCTCCAACTTTACAATCAGAGACATGCTTTATTCCTGCAGTAAAAAAACCAATTTCTCCCTCTTTTAACTTTTCACTATAATTAATCTTCGGAGTGAAAAATCCACATCTTTCAACAATATAATTAGCTTTTGTTCCTATCATTCTTATTTTCATTCCTTTAAAAATGGAGCCGCTTATAATTCTTACTAAAATTATAACCCCTAAAAATGGATCATACCAACTATCAACTAGCATTGCGATTAATGTTTTAGAGGAAATTAACTTGGGTGAGGGTAACTTCTCAATAACAGCATTTAATAGAGATTCAACTCCTTGTCCAGTTTTTGCTGATACTAAAATTGCCTCTGAAGCATCAATACCAATTACATCTTCAATTTGCTTTTTCACTCTTTCAGGTTCTGCTGAAGGCAAATCTATTTTATTGAGAACTGGAATAATCTCATGATTATTTTCAATAGCTTGATAAACATTTGCCAAAGTCTGCGCCTCTACACCTTGTGATGCGTCTACAACTAATAATGAACCTTCACATGCTGCCAATGAACGACTTACCTCATAAGAAAAATCAACATGTCCAGGTGTATCCATAAGATTTAAATTAAAGATTTCGTTTTTTCTTGATGTATATTTTAAAAATACTGTCTGCGCTTTGATAGTAATTCCTCTCTCTCTTTCAATATCCATTGAATCTAAAACTTGTTGTTTCATCTCTCTTTGAGTAAGTCCCCCACAAAGTTGGATTATTCTGTCTGCTAAAGTTGACTTTCCATGATCAATATGAGCAATTATTGAAAAATTTCTAATTTTTTTTAACATTGTTAAACCCTTAATTTACCACCACAATATTTTTCAACAGAGGATATGATTTTTTGTGAAATTCTCTCAATTTCTTTATCGGTAAGTGTTTTTATCTCCGATTGTAATATAACCTCGACAGCCAGGGCTTTTTTTTCTAAGCCAATCTCTTTGGTCTCAAAACTATCAAAAATTGTCACATTTTTAATATTATTAATATCGACTTTCTTAATAATTTCAATCAAGTCGGTTGATAAAAAATACTTACTTAATACAAATGAAAAATCCCTTTTAGAAAGTTGAAATTTTGAAACATTAAAGGCTTTTTTCTTTTTTAATTCGTATTCCTGATTGTTTTTTATGGAAGAAATGTTGATTTCAAAACAGGCTACATTATTTTCAATACCAAATTTTTTTAATAAATTTGGATTTAACATTCCAAAAGAACCTAGATTTTTATTATCAATTTTTACGATACCGCTTTTTTTTGGATGATAGTGCTTGGGAATGTTTAGGTTAGTGATTCTTAAATCGTTAACATCTACTCCTAATGAATAAATAGCAGCTAAAATATCAGATTTAATATCATAAAGATCAATTTCTCTTTTTTTTTGTAACCAATTTTTTGAAAATAAATCGCCCACACACAATCCTGCCAAATGCATATCTTGTTGTTTTGGTTCATGCCCAAAAAAAATTGGTCCAATTTCAAAAAATTTCAAAGTTTCATAACCTCTGTTTTGATTTTTTTTTATAGCATTAAGAATATTGATTACTAGATTAGAGCGCATACATGCCAACTCTGAGCTTATTGGATTATTAATTCTTATTAATTTTCCTTTCTTTTGAGATTCGAAAATTTTCTCATATTTCTCATCTACAAATGACCATGTAATAAGTTCGCTAAATCCACGACTAACAAGTGTGCGACACAACTTTCTTTTTCTTTGTTGTAGTTTAGAAGTAATTTTTTTATTAGATAAAAAATCAACTTTCATAGGCTCATCAGGTATCTTTTCATATCCATATAATCTTACTATTTCTTCATATAAATCCTCTTTTATTTTTAAATCATGCCTCCAAGAAGGAACAGTCAATTCTATAAAATCTTTATTTATAATTATCTTGCATCCAATAAGACAAAGTTTTTCTTTGATAAACTCTTTTTCGAATTTAAAACCAATAAATGAATTTAACTCGTTACAATCAAACTTAATCAAAGTTTTTTTTCTTTTGTCTATTTTGTCAATAACCACAGAATGGGGGTCTCCACCACAAAAATCTTTGATCATATTTGTTGCTATATTTAGACCATCAATAGTAGAATTTGGATCAATTCCTCTTTCAAATCTATACCTAGCGTCACTATCAATCTTTAATTTTCTTCCAGTGTAAGCAATTTTTTCTGGATTAAAATAAGCTGATTCTATCAATACATTTTTTGTAGACAAGCTACATGCAGTTCTTTCACCACCCATTATTCCAGCTAAACTTATAATCCCTAGATCGTCGCAAATTACAATCATATTTTTTTCTAATATATATTCCAGACCGTCAAGTGCTTTAAATTTTTCTCCATCGGATGAATGTCTGATTATAATTTCTCCTTTTATTTTATCATAATCAAAAACATGTAAAGGTCTGCATATATCAAAAGTTAAATAATTTGTTACATCTACTAAATAAGAAATAAGTTTAATGCCACAATTTCTAAATCTGCTTTTTAACCATTGGGGAGATTCTTTGTTTGTTACACCCTCAATTAATTTAAGTGCAAATTCAGGACAATCATTTTTTTTAAGGAGATTTTTTAAAACAACTTTTGAATTTTTATTTAAAAGTTCATCTTTTATGTTTTTTTTTTTTAATTTTCCTAAACCACTAGCCTGAAGATCTCTTGCGATACCAAGAACTCCTGAACAATCTCCTCTATTAGGAGTGATTGCGATTTCAAATACTTTTGACTCATCATCAAAAACTGTCTGCAAACTTTTTCCTATTTCTAAATTTGAGCCTAGATCTATTATTCCATCGTTTTGAGATTCTATACCTAATTCTTCCCATGAACACAGCATTCCCTCTGAAAAAACATCTCTAATTTTACTTTTCTTTATTTTAAATTTACTGTTATTTTGAGTTGGAGGTAATATGGTACCAATCCTTGCTAATACAGTTATAAGATTTTTTTTCGCATTAGGAGCCCCACAAACTATTTGTAAATTTTCTGAACCATCAAAAACTTCACAAATATTGAGTCTATCTGCATTAGGATGTTTTTTTATCTCTGTAATCTTACAAATTACGAAATCAGAAAGTCCTGTTGACTTGTCAACAAATGATTCAACCTCTAATCCGATGCTTGTTAATTTTTTTGACAAAAAACTAGAACTACAATTAAAATCCAAGTGTTCTTTTAACCATTTAATAGAAAATTTCATTTTATTTCCAGTTTAGATCTGGAATGTCAAAAAAATTGAATCCGTAATGAGATAGCCATCTTTTATCATTATCAAAAAAATCTCTAAGATCAGAAATACCGTTTTTTAACATAGTAATTCTCTCAATCCCCATCCCAAATGCAAATCCACTTAAATTTTTAGAATCTAGATTACAATGTTTAAAAACATTTGGATGTACCATACCACAACCCATTATTTCTAACCAGTTATCTCCTTCACCTAAAATAATTTGATTTTTTTTAAAAGAACAATTTATATCAACCTCAGCTGATGGTTCAGTAAATGGAAAGAAAGACGGCCTAAATCTTAGCTTTAAGTCATCTTTTTCAAAAAAAATTCTGCAAAACTTTGAAACAAACCATTTTAAATTTGCAAAACTTATATTCTTGTCAACTACAAGTCCCTCAACTTGATGAAACATAGGTGTATGAGTGATATCTGAATCACATCGGTAAGTCCTCCCAGGAGCAAAGATTCTAATCGGTAATTTTGATTCTTTCATTTCTCTAATCTGAACTGGTGAAGTATGTGTTCTCAGTACATTAACATTATTATTTTCTGATTTTTCCAAATAAAAAGTATCATGCATTTGTCTTGCGGGATGATTTTCTGGAATATTTAAAGCTGTAAAGTTGTGAAAATCATCTTCAATGTCTGGACCTTCAACTAAACACAATCCCATTGAACCTAATATTGAAACTATTTCCTCAGTCGTTTGAGTAATAGGATGAATCTTTGCGTCATTAAGATTTTCAAATCTTCCAGGCATAGTAGGGTCCAAAAATTCTTTTTCAAAATTTTTTAAAAGATTTTCTTCTTCAAATTGATTTTTTTTATTATCCAGAATTACTCTGAATTCTTCCTTAAAAATGTTTAACTTTCTTCCTAGATTTTTTCTTTCGTCAATTGACAAAGAAGAAATTTTTCGCATTTCTAGATTTATAATTCCGTTTTTACCAAAATACTTTATTCTGAAATTTTCCAGCTCTTTTTGGTTTTTAGAATTATGAATTTCATTCATAGCTGAATGAAAAACTTTATCAAGATTAGACATTAATTACAGTCCGGATTATTTTAATTCTTGTATTTGGTTAACTATTTTTTTAAAAGACTCAGGCTCCTGAGCAGCTAGGTCAGCTAGGACTTTTCTATTTAGGTTTAAATTTATTTTTTTTAAACCATTAATAAGAGCAGAATATTTAAGCCCATGAAGTCTGCATCCAGCATTTATTCTTTGTATCCAAAGACTCCTAAAATTTCTCTTTCTTACTTTTCTATCTCTGTAAGAATACTGACCGGCCTTTTCAACAGCCTGGTTTGCAACACGAAAAGTATTTTTTCTTCTTCCGTAGTAACCTTTAGCTAACTTTAAAATTTTTTTATGTCTTGCTTTTGTGGTTACACCTGTTTTCACTCTTGACATTTTACGACCATTACTTTTTTAAATTCATATATTTTTTAACAATTATAGAATCTTGCTTAGACATAATCATAGGACCTTTAGTTCCGCGTTTCATTCTTTTAGTTTTATTTGAAAGATTATGTCTTTTGCCACTCGCGAACATAACTACCTTACCAGTTGATGTTAATCTGAATCTTTTTTTTGTACCGCTTTTTGTTTTAATTTTGGGCATTTTAAAAGTTTATACAAAGTTAAATTTGTGTATTTATAGATGTTTTTTATATCTAAATCAAGTCAGTTTTATTTAATTATTTTGGTGCAACAACCATTGTCATTTGTCTACCTTCTAATTTGGGAGATTGCTCTATTTTAGCTACTAGTTCAATGTCATTTTCTAGTTTCTTAAGAATGTCCATTCCTCTCTGATGATAGGCCATCTCTCTCCCTCTAAACCTTAAGGTTATTTTAACCTTATCACCATCGCTTAAAAATCTATTTATTGATTTTAATTTAACTTCATAATCGTGATCCTCAATTCCTGGTCTAATTTTAACTTCTTTTACCTCAAAAGTCTTTTGCTTTTTTTTTGCTTCAGCTAATTTTTTTTGTAACTGATACTTATATTTACCATAATCTATTATTTTACACACGGGCGGATTAGCATTCGGTGATACCTCCACTAGGTCTAAGCCTACTGCAAAGGCTTTTTCAATAGCATCATTTATATTTAATATACCTAACATTTCACCTTTTTCTGATATGACGCGAACCTTTTTTGAAGATATATTTTCATTAACTGCTGTCCCGCGGTCAAAAGACTTGTTGGATTTATTCATTTTTAATGAATTGCCAATACTTTAAGAATAATAATAAAAACTCCTTAATTTGATTATAGTTAGTAAATAAATAAACGAAATTTATACCAAACTGCAAGAGATTTTTATTTTTTTTAAAAAATCACTAAATTTTATTGTCTCTTGTTCAAACTTACCAAATGTTCGTACAGTCACAGTTTTATTTTGAACTTCTTTGTTTCCTACGACAATTGTAAAAGGTATTTTTTGCAAAGCATGTTCTCTAATTTTATAATTAATTTTCTCATTTCTTAAATCTAAAGAACATCTAATTTTTAATTTTTCTAAATTTTCTTTAATTTTTTTTGCATAATTTAAACTATCATTGTTAACGGTCAGTACTACAGCCTGTATAGGGGCCAGCCAAGTTGGAAAATTTCCTGCATAGTTTTCAATTAAAATTCCTATAAATCTCTCAAAAGAACCTAAAACTGCTCTGTGTAACATTACAGGTCTATGTTTTTTTCCATCCTCACCAATAAAGTTTGCATCAAGGCGTTCCGGCAAAACAAAATCTACTTGGAGTGTTCCACATTGCCACTGTCTTCCAATCGCATCACGTAAAATAAATTCTAATTTTGGTCCATAGAAAGCCCCTTCACCTGGATTAAGTTCATAGTCATATCCTGCAATCTCTACCGCCTCTTTCAATGCTTTCTCAGCTTGATCCCATACTGATTCTGAACCGGCTCTATTTTGAGGTCGATCTGAAAATTTAATTATGATATCCTCAAACCCAAAATCTTTGTAAATACTCATCAGTAATTTACAAAATTTTTCCGTTTCAGAAATAATTTGCTCTTTTGTACAAAATATATGGGCATCATCTTGAGTAAAAGCTCTTACTCTCATGAGACCATGTAATGCTCCTGATGGTTCATTTCTATGGCAAGAACCAAATTCAGCCATTCTAATTGGTAATTCTTTATAACTTTTAATTTGATGTTTAAAAATTTGAACATGACACGGACAATTCATTGGCTTAATTGCTAATGTTTTTTCTTCTGATTCAGAGGTAAACATATAATCTCTAAATTTATCCCAATGACCAGACTTTTTCCATAATTCGCTATCGACAAGTTGCGGTGTGTTAACCTCTCCATAACCATCCTGAGTTAATTTTTCTCTTATATAATCCATTATAATCCTATATAAACGCCAGCCTTTTTCATGCCAAAAAATTGAGCCAACTGCATGCTCTTGAATATGAAACAAGTTAAGTTCTCTTCCTAATTTTCTATGATCTCTTTTTTCTGCCTCTTCCAACATATTCAAATAATCTTCAAGATCCTTTTCTGATTTCCATGCAGTTCCGTATATTCTCTGGAGCATTTCATTTTTAGAGTCACCTTGCCAGTATGCCCCTGACAGCTTTGTCAACTTAAAAGAACCAATATGACCTAGATTTGGGAGATGAGGTCCACGACACAAATCAATAAAGTCAGAGTCACCTTGTTTGTAAAGTTGAAAGTTATCTTCTTGAGAACTGTCTTGAATAATTTTTATCTTATAAATTTCACCTTTTTTTTTGAATATGTCAATTGCTTCACGTTTTGATTTTAGCGATTTATAAATCTTGGTCTTATTTGATATTATCTTTTTCATTTCCTTCTCAATCACTGATAAATCATCTATTGAAATTTTTTTCTTAAATAAAACGTCATAGTAAAATCCATCTTTTATTGTAGGACCAACAGCTAATTTTGAGTCTGGATAAAGATTTTTTACCGCTCTAGCTAATACTTGTGCAGTAAGTGTGTGTCTCATAATTTCCAAACCTTCTTCAGAATCAATTGTGATAATTTTGATTCTTGAATCTTTATTTATAGGATCAGATAAATCTTTTTGAATTCCGTCAACTTCTATTGCGATTGCTTTTTTTTCAAGTGATTTGGAAATATCTTGAGCTATTAATTGTCCATTCACTCCCTCTAAAAAAATTTTCGAATTTCCATCAGGATAACTTATTACAACTTTTTTATTATTATTTTTCATCATATTCGGTTTATTTGTTTGTTTTAATGAACATGTTAACGTTTACATTTAATTAAGTTAAATTGCTAAAAGTGTCAACTTCAAAGCGGAGGAAATTATAATTTATCGATTATTTTTAAAACTTTATTTGTAAAAAATGAATCATTTCCATTATATTCAAAAATCTCAGTATTATCTCCAATTGGTGCACATAAGTTTGGATCAGAATTTTTTGTAAAAAAGACTAACATTCTCAAATTTTTTAGAGAAAAAAGATGCATTGGTCCTGTATCATTTCCAATAATGAATTTTGCATTCTTAGACAACCTTGCTAATTCAAGAATATCTAACTGATTACAGAGATTTTCACTTTTTGGAAAATTACTTTTTATTGTTGAACATAATTCAAATTCATCTGCGCCACCAATCAAAATTGGCAAAAAATTTCTTTTCAAAATTTTGTCTATAATTGAATTGTAAATATTTATTGGGATTCTTTTATTTCTTCTTCTTGATGAGCCTCCGGGTACAATTAGAATAAAATTTTCAAATCTTTTTGATTTTCCATCAAATAACCAATTAAAATCTGGTTTAGAATATCCTTTAATATTTGCAACTGATAGTTGCTCTTTCTGCCTTTGAAAAGTATGCATTAAATCTCTTTTTGGATTACTGTGAAATAAAGTCGAATCTTCAACAAGCCCACTCCATAGAGTTCCAAACTCTTTAAAAACTTCAAAATAACCAGTGCTTCTCTCTGAAGTTTGAAGATCAAAAACAACATCTATATTTTTGTAATCAATCTTTCTCTTTATTTCTAATCTATCAAAAAAATGAAAAAAATTTCTTTTCATGCAAATAATTTTATTAAACCAATTGCTTTTAGCAGCAATCTTTTCAAATTTTTTTTCTGTTAACAACGTTAAGTTATCTCTGAAAAATTTTTTTTTTATGTTGTACATTGCATTTAAAGACAAACAAAAATCTCCTAAGCCTCCAAATTTTATAATTAATATTTCACTTTTTATTAATGAGTTCTTCATACAAATTAAGAGTTTGTTTTAACATTTTATTTAAATTAAATTTTTGCGAAATTCTTTCTCTTGCTTTCTTACCCATAATATCTTTTTCTTTCTGACTTTTTTTAATCGTAGAAACTATTAATTTAGCAAGTTTTTCAGGTGAGTCCGGTTCTACTAAAAAGCCAGTCTTTTGATCCACTACTATGTTTTTAGAACCTCCATGATCGGTAGCGATTATTGGTTTTTCCATTGAACAAGCCTCTGCTGAAACTCTACCAAAAGCCTCTGGTTCTATTGACGTACTAATAATCACATCACTTAACGAGTAAATAGAGGGCATATCACTTTGAGTGCCAGCAAACAAAATTTTGTTTTGTAAATTCAAATCAATAATTTTTTCTTTCAAGCTTTTTAAATACTTTTTTTTAGTTTGCTCTGAGCCCACAAAAATTAGTAAAAAATTAAGTTCTGGATTTGTTTTCGTTATTATAAAGGCAGCTTTAATTGCTACCTCATGACCTTTCCACCTTGTGATTCTTCCTGGTAAAAGGATAATGTGCTTTTTATCTGGTAAAAATAAATTTTTAATTTGTTGTTCTTTTCTATAATCATTTATCGAATTCTTATCAAAATAAGCTATATCAATCCCTCTATTAATTAATACTGTCCTTTTTAGTGATTTTGGGAAATGCTTTTTTATTTCCTCCTTAATAAAATCTGAAATTGCTATCACTTTATCTCCCTCAGTCATCAAAGAATTATATTTTTTTTTTAAAAAATTTGTATTTCCACTGTAAGTACCATGATATGTTGTTACTAATGGAATTTGCATTTGTTTAACTATTTTATTTATACAAAACGCGGGCCATCTGCTTCTAATATGTACTAGATCTGGCTTTTGCTCTAAAAATATTTTTACAATCTTATTTTTTACTTTGAAATAACTAAAAATATTTTTTTTGTTTAACGAAAGTTTAATGTGAATAACACCCTTGTGTTTGTGTTTTTCTGACATATTTCCACCAGATGAAATGATGATTGATCTAAATTTTTTTTTGGCAAGCTCTTTAGCAACATCAAGTGTGCCTTTCTCAACACCTCCTCCGGAATGGTCTAAAGAAGGTAAAATTTGAATAACTGTTTTCATGTAGACTGAATTTTTTTACTATATGTCATAAATCTTCATTTTCAAAAATGTCCTTTATTCCTTCCCTGTATGAAAAAAATTTTGGGTTCCACTTAAACATTTTTTTAAATTTGTAATTTGATACTTTTTTATTTTCAATATAAAAACTTTTTGTTAATTCATTTAAACTTTCATCATTAAAATCAATTTCTTCTGGAGGTTTAATTCCCATCAATTTACATGTAAATAAGATTACCTCCTTTGATGAACAGGGTTTATTATCTGTCAAATTAAATATCTCTCCTGGAGTGGGTTTTTTTATACTTTCTATTATGCATGAGGCAATATCTTCAACGTGAATTCTAGAAAAAAATTGATGTTTTTTATTAATTATTTTGACAGATCCACTTCTCAATCTGTCAATGGTAGACCTTCCAGGTCCATAAATACCTGGCAATCTAAATATATGTATTGGTTTTTTGAACTTTTTAAAAAGTGATAGATATTCATTTTCAGCTTTAATTCTATTTAAACTTCTAAAGTTTTCTGTGCGAAGTTTAGAATCCTCGTTGACCCAATTTCCTTTGTGATCTCCATAAACGCCCGTAGTAGAAAAGTATCCGATCCATTTAATTCTATCACTCTTTGTCAACTCGTTTTGGATTTCTTTTAGTGCTAAATCACCTTTATCATTAGGTGGAATAGAAACCAAAATATGACTTGTCTCTTTTAAGATTTGAATTTTATTTAAAATAAATTCATCAAATTGGAATCTTTTAATAATGTATGTTTGTTTTTTTTTTTTTTTTAAATTATCAATATTTTTGAATGTACCAATTAATTCAAAATCTTTTTCTAATAATGGTGCCAGAAAACTAGCAGTATAACCTTCTCCCAAAAAAATAAATTTCATTTGTTAATTAATTTTATCTCTAATCCAGTCATAAACTGGATGATTAGTTAATTCTTTATGCCAAATCATTTTTGTTTTTCTTTTCTCCAAAGCTATTGGTAACTTGACGATAGCAAAGTTGTTAGCTTTAGCAAGTCTTTCTGCAGTTTTGTTCGGTAAAGTTAAAATTAAATTAGAGTTATTTAGTATAAACGGTGCAAGAGTAATCAAATCAATCCTTATTAAAATTTCTCTCTCCAAACTTAGTAAACTTAATTCTCGATCTATTGGGGAAGTTTGCGCGTTCATAGGTGCAACCCTTAGATGTTTTGAACTTAAATACTGTTCCATTGACAACTGTTTTTCCTCAGAAAGCTCGTGTTTTTTATTCATCATTCCAACGTATTCTTCATTAAATAAAATTTTAAAACCAAGTCTACTAGGAACAGTTTCAAATCTTCCAACTGAAAAATCGATCTCACCAGCATCAATAAGTTTGATAGCTTCTTCACCTTGTTCAGAACTAATAGACAAAGAACTATTGGGAGAATTTTTAGAAAGGAAATTTATTAGGTTAGGAAGAATTAAGGGTGCCACATCATCAGAAATAGTAAATTTAAAAAGTTTTTTTGAAGTAAATGGATCAAAATTTGCTGAAAATAATGAAAGTTCAATATTTGATAACGCTAATTTGACTGGGCCTGACAATTCAACAGCACGTTGTGTAGGTCTCATTCCTTTTGGACCTCGTATGAAAAGTTCGTCTTTAACAAGATATCTCAATCTATTAAGTGCATTACTCATAGCAGGTTGTGTTATTCCAACCTTTATACTTGCTTTGGTTACATTTTTTTCTTCAAATAATGCTCTGAATATCACTAATAGATTTAGATCAAAAGAATTTATATTCATAAAAAAAATAATTAAAACTATTGTTATAAATTTATACTAATATAAAATTTAATTGCAATCTCAATTATATAAAAAATATAAATGAATTTGACTATTTTTCTTTTTTGTCTCGTTCAGGGAATTACAGAATTCCTCCCAATAAGTTCGCAAGCCCACTTACTTTTATTTAACAATTTTTTTTTTATAACAAATGAAAACTTTACAATTAGACAACTTAATATTCTGGTACATTTTGGCTCTCTTTTGGCAATAGTTGTTTACTATTTTGGTGATTGTTTAAGATTATTAATCTCATTAAAGAATTTTTTTAGAAGTGATTTAGATCCTTTTGTTCGCCTTTTTTATGCCATAATTGTTGCTACTTTACCGATAATTATATTTGGTTTTCTAATAGCGAAGTTTGTGCAAGTTGACTTCCTTCATTCCTTTCATCTAATAGGTTGGACTACTTTGATATTTGGAATTTTTTTATTTGTTATTGATAAATCGTTTTTGACCATCAAAAATTTAGATTATTTACCATTAAATACAGCATTTAAGATCGGAATTCTTCAAGCCTTTGCACTAATTCCAGGTGCAAGCAGATCAGGAATGGTAATTATTGGTATGAGAATGTTTGGATATAATAGAGTGGGTTCAGCTAAGTTCTCAAATTTACTCAGTATTCCTGCAATTTTTAGTGCGATGGGTTATATGATTTATAATTCAGAGGAAAAAATTATACTTTTTAACTTTACCTCTTTTTTTGTTATTTTTTTTAGCTTTATTTTTTCATTAGTCTTTATCCATTTTATGGTCACTTGGATAAGAAATTCTTCATTTGCAATTTTTATGTATTATAGAATAATTCTTGGTATTATTATCTTATCTATTTTTTATTTTGATTTAGAAAATATAGGTTGGTAGGACGGTCTCCAAAGATTTTGGAAACTCAATATATTTTTTGAGGTTTTTAAGACCTTCATTTGAAATATTATCATTTTTTAAAAGTTTGACTTGGTCACGTGTTAGAGGAGGCTTAGGCAATTTTTCAGTAAAAGTGGCCAGTAAATTTGCAAATATTAAGGGTATGGGGATTAATAATCTTTTTCTTTTATTAATATTTAAAATTATTTGAATTATTTCTTTAAAATAGACTATATTTGGTCCTGCTAACTTGATAATTTTATTTTTTTCAAAAGCTGTTTGAATAATATATTCGCAAAGATCGCCAACATAAATTGGCTGAAATCGCACCCCTGATTGAAAATCAAAAACTGGTAAATATTTTCTTTTTAGATAAATTTTCGGAGTACCCATAATAGGTAAAATAGGAAAAAAAATAGAAAGTTGATTAAAAAAATTTATAAAATTATCGTCCTCTCCAAAAACAACACTAGGCTTTAAGATTATTGCTTCTGGGAAATTTTCTTTAATAACGTTTTCTCCTTTTAATTTTGATAATGCGTAATTAGATTCTTTTGAATCTTCTACTCCTAGTGAGGACATGTGAATAAATTTCTCAACTTTATATTTTCTGCATAATTTTGAAATCAATTTTGGTATTTCGTAATGAACAAACTCAAATTTTTGGAATTTTTTTTCATATAAAATTCCAATTAGATTAATAACTACATCAGAATCTTTTAATATTTGCTCGATACCACTTTCAGAAAAATCACTAATTTTTACTACTTCAATTTGCCCGAGCCCGCCAAGAAATCTCAATTCATTTTGCCTAACATGTCGTCTGGTAATAATCTTGATTGAGCAAGAAGATTTAGACAAAAGATTAATAAGATTTTTTCCAATAAAACCTGTGCCTCCAAAAATCACTATTCTTTTACCGTCTAGATATAAACTCATAAAACTGTGTTAGACTAAAAAAATTATTAGTATTTTGCTTAGTATATAAACTATAGTAAGTTTTAAATAAAATGAAATCTTTAAAAACTAATAAAAAAGAATTTTTAATATATAAGAATGATTTAACTGAAAACGTTACATGTGGAAAAACGATATCATTAGACACTGAAACGACAGGACTATCACTTGTTAGGGATAGATTATGTTTAATTCAGATTGCTGATGAGGATAATAACTGCCATTTAGTAAAATTTGATCACGATTTTTTTAAAAAAAAAAAAACTCCAATTAATCTAATTAATTTATTGAATAATGATCACATTGAAAAAATTTTTCATTTCGCTAGATTTGATCTTGCTTTTATTAAAAAGTTTTTAGGAGTAGAGTGCAAAAATGTATTCTGTACTAAAATTGCTTCTAAACTAGTGAGGACTTATACAGATAGACACGGATTAAAAGATTTGTGCAAAGAAATGCTAAATATTGATTTAAATAAATCACAACAGACTTCTGATTGGTCTAATAAAGAATTACTTGCAAGTCAAATCAAGTATGCGGCGTCAGATGTTATTTACTTAATTAAGGTCAAAGAAAAACTTGTGCAAATGTTAAAAAGGGAGGATAGATTTGAGCTAGCCCAAAATATTTTTAAGTTTTTAAATTTTAGAGTTGAATTGGATCTGCTAGGTTGGGATCAACATGACATTTTCTCACATTCTTCATAGTAATGGAAATTAAAACTATAAAATCAGTTATCACGAAAGAAATTAAAGCTTTAGAAATATTGAAAGAGAATGTTGGAAAAAATTTTATCAAAGCAATTAATATTTTAGATCAAGTAAAAGGTAAAATCGTAGTTAGTGGTATGGGTAAAAGTGGTCATATTGCAAAAAAAATTTCTTCCACATTATCCTCTGTAGGATCACCATCTTTTTTTGTTCATCCTGGCGAAGCAAATCATGGTGATCTTGGAATGATTACAAGAAATGAATGCATGATTTTGATTTCAAATTCTGGGGAAACCTCAGAGTTATTAAATATTATACTACATTGCAATAAACTAAAGATTCCGTCGATAGCAATTACTAGTGATACAAAAAGCACACTTGGTAAAAAGTGTGATGTGGTTTTAAAAATCCCAAAAAAAATAGAGGCTTGTCCACTTGAATTAGCACCAACAAGCTCTACAACAGTTTCACTAGTAATTGGGGACGCTTTAGCCGTAACTTTGTTAAAAAAAAATAAATTTACAAAACAAGATTTTTCCAATCTTCATCCAGGAGGAAAACTAGGTTTTATGCTTTTGAAAGCCAAAGACATAATGAAAGGTAAACCATTCATTCCAATAATAGAGGATGATAAATATATGGATCAAGCAATTATTGAGATGTCTTCAAAGAGTCTAGGTTGTGTTGGAATTATTTCAAAAAAGAGCAAACATTTAGTTGGAATTATTACAGATGGAGATCTTCGAAGGCATATGAATTCAAAACTACTTTCAGAACCTGTCAAAAATGTAATGACCAAAAAACCACAAACTCTTCAACAAAATATTTTAATAATCGATATTCTCAAATATATGAATAAAAAATCCATAACGAGTATTTTCATAACAGAAAAAAAAAAGCCAGTTGGAATAATACATATGCATGATATTTTAAAATATTAATTTTGGAAATTATATGAGTATTAATTATAGCTTTTGTATAAACAGTTTGAAAATAATATTATTCTGTATTTCATTTATATTAATAATAATGACTTTTCTTGGAAGAAGTGTCAAACAGCCAATTATCAGTCAATTAAATTACGAACTGAATGTTGAGGATAATGAGCAAATAGTAATTAATCCAAAATTTTTTGGTTTAGACAAAAAAGAAAGGCCTTTTCAAATTTTTGCCTCTCAAGCTAGGACTTTTGACTCAAATAACTCGTTTTATAAATTGGATGAGCCCAAAGGTACATTAAATGATAATGAGGGAAGTAAGATATTAATAGAGAGTTTAAAGGGAGAATTTGATAAAAATCAGCAAAAAGTGCATCTATTTAAAAATGTAAAATTAATTAATTCTAATGGTTTAAATTTTAAAACTCAATCCGCTTACATTGATTTAACGTCAAATGAAATATTTGGAAATAAAAAAATAATGGGGCAAAATCAACAAGGCAAAATAATTGCTGAGGGCTTTAAAATAACTGAACAAGGTAGTAAAATTTTTTTTACTGGAAAAACTAATCTTATAATTAAAAAAAAATGAAATTATTTGGAAAAATTATTTTTTTATATGTAATATATTTTCTCTTTTATTTTGTAACAGATACCTCAGCAAATCCAAAAATTCAAGAAGGGGAGGAGAAAAGTATCGAAATTTTCGCCGATGACGGAATTGAATGGAATAAACAAAGAAAAGTATATATAGCCAAAGGTAATGCTAAAGCTATTAGAGGTAACGCGTCTATAAGTTCGGATCTTTTGCAAGCAAAATATATTGAAACTAAGAATTCTGATAATAAAATAACATTTATCAAGGCTGTTGGAAATGTTGTAATTAAAGACGAAACTGCTGAAATTAATGGAGGAAAAGACGCAATATATGATGTTAATAAAGAATATATTATAGTCAAAGGTAATCAGCTCAAAGTAGTATCTGATCTTGATGAATTAAGGGCAACTTCTAAAATAGAGTATTGGAAGAGAGATAATATTGCTATAGCAACAGGAAATGCTGTTGCAAAAAAAGAAAATAATTACATAATTAAAGCAAATAAGCTTGTTTGGCATATAAAAAAAAATGAAAAAGATGCACCTACCGATGAATATAAAATAAAAAAAATGATAGCTTACGATAACGTTGTAATAGAAACTAAAAATGAGGTAGCATATAGTGATAAAGCTTTGTATAATAAAGGAAATGAGATTTGCAAACTTTATGGAAATGTAAAGCTTAAAAAAGATAACAATTATTTAACTGGTGAATATGCTGAGATAAATCTTAATACTGGCATAAGTAAACTCCTACCATATCCATCTAACAAGGCTGTAAATAAAAATAGAGTTAAGGCTATTATTAAAACCGATGAATGAACAAAATCCCTTTTTAGCAGTATCAAATACAGGATTAATTGCAAAAAACATTTCTAAGTTTTTTGAAAAAAAAAGGGTACTTAATAATATAAATGTTAAAGTTAAAAAGGGTGAATCGGTCGCAATACTCGGTCCTAATGGTGCAGGAAAAACAACACTATTTTACACAATTATTGGGTTAATAAAATCAGATTTTGGAGAGATTAGCCTCGATGGAGAGGAAATATCTCAATTACCAATGTACAGAAGAGCCAAACTCGGATTAGGTTATTTGCCACAAGAATCTTCTATATTCAGAGGTCTAAATGTTGAACAGAACATATCATCCATTCTTCAGATAAATTATGCGGATAAAATTCAACAAAACCAAATCTTGGAGAAACTGCTTAGTGAATTTGGGATTGAACATTTAAGACTTGCGTCAGCCTTATCTCTTTCTGGTGGAGAAAGGAGAAGATTAGAAATTGCCAGATGTCTAGCATCAAACCCAGCTTTTATTTTATTAGATGAACCACTTGCAGGAATAGATCCGATAGCTATTGATGAAATCAAAGAATTAATTTTAGGGTTAAAAAAAAGAAATATTGGCATTCTAATTACAGACCACAATGTAAGGAGCGCACTTGAAATGGTTGATAGAGCCTACATTATTTTCGAGGGAAAGGTGATTTCAGAGGGTGCCCCAAATGAAATCAAAGAAAATAATGAAGTAAGAAGAGTGTATCTGGGATCAAGTTTTTAGGTAATGACTGATATATCTGTTTCTGGAAAACAAACAAAAATTGGAAATGCTCTCACATTGCATTCAAAAAAAAATTTGCTTAATTCCCTTAATAAATATTTTTCATCAATTGTTTCTGCAAATATTTTATTCTCAAAAGATACATTTAATTTTAAATGCGAGATTAATATTAATGTAGAGCATAATATATTTATCAAGTCTCACGGTCTTAGCAATGACGCATATGGTGCCTTTAATATTGCCAATGAAAAGATAAAAAAAAGATTGAGAAGGTATCATAGGAAGTTAACTGACCATAGAAAAAAAACCAAGAAAAATGTAATTTTAAATAAGACCAGTCAGTATATCATCAAAAATCCAGATATTACGAAAAAAAATGAGGGTCTTGATAATCCCTTAATTATAGCTGAAACACAATATGAGATTGAGACTCTTTCCATAAGTGAGGCTCTTATGATTATGGAATTAAATGAACAAACTGCTATTCTTTTTAAAAACGCATCTAATAATAAACTTAACTTTTTGTCAAAGAGAGCAGATGGAAATATTGAGTGGATAGATACAGAAAAAAAAAATAAATGAAACTTACTGATTTAATATCACAAAATAATATATACCTAGATCTTGAAGTTGAAAGTAAAAAAACACTATTTAAATTCATCGCAAACAAAATATCGCATTTAATTAAGGTTGATATGAATCTTATTCTTCAAAAATTAAATGAACGTGAGAAGCTTGGAACCACATCACTAGGAAATGGCGTAGCTATTCCCCATACTAAAATTGATGGTCAAGAGGGTGTGTTTGCTTTGCTATTGAAATTAAAGAGAGCAATCAGATTTTCTAACGATGATCCCAAAAATGTTGAATTAGTCTTTGTAGTTATAGCCCCTGAAAATGAACAAACAGATCATTTGTTGGCTTTATCCGTAATATCTAAATTTTTAAAGAAAAAGAATATTATAAATAGAACTTGTAAAGCCAAAAACGTTGGACAGATATATAACCTCATTGTTCAATCTAGTGAAGAGAGATAGGTTCAAGCCCAGACTGTATAATGGCTGCTAAAGCTGTATCTTTATTTTCAAATGCTGCTAGTAAAGTTCCATCAGTAGAATAAACAGAAAATATATTATTGCTAATGCTATTTTCAGAATGCAGCTCTTTTTTAATGAATGCGTATCCTGAATTCGCAAACTGTAGAAATTCCTCCTCGGTCAATTTATAATTATTCATTTTTGGCGCTCAAATCAAGGTTGATAAGATTCTTATTTTCATTTTTTGGAAGATCATCAATTTCAATTTTAGTTGATTTATCTTGAGACTTAGGTTGAAGTAGATCAATAGAAAGCAAACCATTCTCCATTGTTGCTCCATTTACCTTTATACCATCAGCTAGTACAAAATTTCTTTGAAATTGTCTTGCAGCTATACCTCTATGTATAAAAATTCTCTCATTTTCAGGCTCTGTTCTACAACCTTTTATAGTTAATTGGTTTCCCTCTAAAGAGATGTCTAAGTCTTTTTTTTCAAAACCTGCTACCGCTAAAGTTATTCTGAGTGCCCATTCTGAGATCTGTTCAATATTATATGGCGGATAAGAATCGGAAGATAGTTTTGAAATTCTATCGACTGTTCTTTCGAAATCATCAAATCCTAACAAAAAGGGGCTATTGAATAGAGATAATCGTGTCATTTTATCCTTTAAAATAAGCGATATAAATTATGACCTTATAATTAAGCATCCTTTAAAATATAATCTAATCATATGTAAATTCAACTGAAAAAACATTTTTATTGGTGGAGCTGGACGGGATCGAACCGACGACCTTCTGAATGCCATCCAGACGCTCTCCCAACTGAGCTACAGCCCCATAAAATTCAACGTTATAAATTCATTAGCGCAGTTCATATCCAAAATTGTAGATAATTATTCATTAAATGAATTTACAAAATTTTTATAATAAATTTGATAAATAATAAATTTTTAATACATTAAAAACATACTCATTATGTTTAACTTTATAAATTATTTAAAAAAAATTAGCAACTGCATGCCTGAGTTTCAAATTGCTCATTGGTTTTTAAGAATTCCAATTTCAATAGTTTTCATACAACAAGGTTTTTACAAACTACCTCTCAATATTTCTGAAGCCGAATCATTTGGTTTACCCTTTTTTATATGGTTTTTAGTTGCTTGGAGTGAAATTATTGCTGGTTTTGGTTTATTATTGGGAGGCTTAGTAAAACATTGGTTTAATGATATTTTAACACGTTTCTCCGGATTTATAATAGTAAACATCATATGCGGTGTTATTATTTTATCAAAACCTGAAAGCTTATTAGATGTCATTTTATATGACAATCTACATGTATTACTATGTGTTGGTGGCTTATTCTTTGCCTTACGAGGCAATAGAGCTAATTAATATATTAACCCAGCTAATAAAAATATTTTTTGATTTACATTTATTAATCATCTTCTTCTCTTTTGATTTCTAGAATTGATTCAACGTTTTCTTTTTCGTCTAAATCATCATCAACTAGACTTTCCTGATCCAAATTTTCGTCATCATGAATAATTTCGTCTTCACTACTTTCTATGTCATCAATATTAATTTCATCTTTTGTCTTTGAAGCAGCTGTATCGTTTTTATTAATTTTGGGTGGCCTTCCTCTTTTTGATATATTAGTCAACAAGTTTACATCTGCACCACAATTCGGACAAATTAGAGGTAGTTTATTAAAATCGTAAAAAAGTGTGGAACAGCTACCACATTTTCTTTTTGTGCCTTTATCAAAATCGGTTATATTCATCTTATCACCATAGATTAAATTCAAAAATCAATATAAGTTATACTTATGAAAAAAATTATTACTCTTAAATCCTCGAAAAGTAAATCCCTTTCTGGAATTATAGATATTCCTGGAGATAAATCCATTTCTCATAGAGCATTAATTTTTTCCTCATTGTGTTACGGTTGCTCAGAAATTTTCGGACTCTTAGAAGCAGATGATGTACTGAACACATTAAAATCTCTAAAGAAACTTGGGGTGAAAATTGTCAAAAGAAAAAGACACTATACGGTATTTGGAAACGGTGGTTCTTTTGAAGAGCCTAAAAGTGCCTTAAATTTTGGTAATTCTGGAACAGGCGTAAGACTTTTTTCAGGATTATTAGCTTCAAAGAATATATCAGCTACCCTAATTGGTGACAAATCTTTGTCTAAAAGACCAATGTATAGAATCATAAAACCACTTGAAAAATTAGGAGCAAACATTAAGCATAATGATGGTTTTCTTCCTCTAAAAATAGACAAAAGTAATTTTTTGCACAAAAGTACTTTAAAAGAGAAACTTGGTTCAGCACAAGTAAAATCTGCAATTATCTTGGCTTCACTTGATATTAAAGGAACAACAACTATTCAAGAACACAGAACATCCAGAAATCATAGCGAAATTTTACTAAAATTTTTAGGTGCTAACATTAAAATTGAAAATGAAAAAAATTACAAAAAAATTTCAATTACAGGACCCAATACTATGAAGGCAAAAAATATATTCATACCAGGAGATATAAGCTCTGCGGCTTTCATCATTGTAGCTGCTTTACTTTGTGAAGGAAGCGAAATTAAAATTAATTCAGTGGGTATAAATTTTTTTAGAACGGGAATTCTAGAAGTTTTAAAAAAAATGAATGGAAATATCTCTATAACTAAAACTAGAAAGGAAAATGGAGAGAAAATAGCAGATATAGAAATTAAATCCTCAAAATTAAAAAGTTGCAAAGTTGGACATAGATTAACATCAAGATTAATTGACGAATATCCAATACTTTTTGTTGCAGCATCGTTCGCTGAAGGGGTGTCAATTTTTAAAAATTTACAAGAGTTAAAATTTAAAGAGAGTGATAGACTTTCAGCAATGTCCGAAGCTTTAAAAAAATGTGGTGTAGAGGTAGAGGAAAGCGACGATCAAATTAAAATTTTTGGAAAAAGAATTCAAAAAGGTGGTTGTAAAATTAATACATATAATGATCATAGAATTGCTATGGCCATGCTCATATTTGGCCTAAATGCAGAAAACCCTGTTGAAATTGATAAGGCAAACATGATCAAAACTTCTTTCCCAAATTTTTATGATTTACTTTTTACTATTGGAGCGCAAATAAATTATGTTTAAAAATCTTAAACCAGTAATTTCAATTGATGGCACTGCATCCTCAGGCAAAGGAACTTTAGCAAAAAATATTTCTCAAAAAATTAATTTCGATCATCTGGATTCAGGAGTTTTATATAGATATTTAGCTTATTTAAATTTGGAAGACATTAGCGGGAAAAATAATAAAAGAAATACCTTAACAAAAAAAATAAATTTTAAACACATTCAGCATATCAATATTGAAAAACTAAGAACTGAAAAAGTAAGTAAAAAAGCCTCTGAGATTGCACAATTAAGTTCTACTAGAAATTTTCTTAAAAGTTTTCAAAGAAATTTTGCAAATTTTCCACCCAATGGGATTGGTTCAGTCATTGATGGAAGAGACATTGGATCAGTGATTATTCCTAGAGCTGAAGTAAAATTTTTTATAGATGCGAATGTTAGAACAAGAGCTCAGAGAAGATTCCTAGATTTAAAAAAAAAACATGATTATAATGAAATTTTAATTGAGCTTAAAGAGAGAGATAAAAGAGACAAAAATAGAAAAATCGCACCCCTTCAAATAACTAAAGATTCAATTTTAATTGATACTACAAAACTATCTCCCGATCAGGTCTTAAAATTGGCATTGTCAAAAATTAAAAATATTTTGAAAATAAAAACCAATTAAACATTGCACTTGTAGATAAAATTTTGTAAATGTATGGGTTCAATTTAAAAAATTAAGTATGGCGCAAGAAAACAAAGAAAATTTTAGTAAACTCCTTGATGAAAGCTTATTGAGTTTTACAAAGAAAGAAGGACAAATTGTAAGAGGTAAAGTCTTATTCATAAAAAATGATAATGTTGTAGTTGATGTTGGTCTTAAATCAGAGGGTAGAATTCCTTTAAGAGAATTTTTTTCCCCGGGTGAAGAAAGAAATATAAAACCAGGTGATGAATATGATGTGCTTTTAGAAAAGCTAGAAAATAAGGATGGAGAGGCCATGCTTAGCAGAGAAAAAGCTAGAAAAGAGGAATCCTGGATAAACCTAGAAAAATGTCTTGAAAAAAAAGAGCAAATCACAGGAGTTATTACTGGGAGAGTCAAAGGTGGTTTTACAGTAGATATTAATGGGGCTGTTGCATTTCTTCCAGGAAGTCAAGTTGATTTGAGACCAATTACTGACATTTCACCATTAATAAATAAACCTCAACCAATGATTATATTAAAAATGGATAAATTCAGAGGAAATATAGTCGTTTCGAGAAGAGCGATACTTGAAGAATCTAGAGAAGCTGATCGGTCAAAACTACTATCTGATATCAGTGAGGGGGCTAAATTAAGTGGCATAGTAAAAAATATTACTGATTATGGAGTGTTTGTTGACCTTGGTGGATTAGACGGGCTACTTCATGTAACAGATCTTTCATGGGAAAGAATCAATCATCCAACAGAAATGCTAAAAGTTGGTGATGAGATCAATGTAGTTGTTATAAAATATGACCAAGAAAATAAAAGAATCAGTCTTGGAATGAAACAATTAACAAAAGATCCGTGGGAAAATATTCAAAAAGAGTATTCGACCGGTAAAAAAATAAAGGCAAAAATATCAAATATAGCAGATTATGGATCATTCGTTGAACTAAAGAAAGGGGTGGAGGGTCTAATCCATGTATCTGAAATGAGTTGGACTAATAAGAATGCACACCCAAGTACTTTTATGAAAATTGGAGATGAGCTTGAGGTGAAGGTTTTAGAGGTAGATATGGATAAAAGAAGAATTAGTCTTGGTCTGAAACAATGCTCTGAAAACCCATGGGAAAAATTTAACAATGAAAATAAAACTGGAGACATAATTGAAGGAACAGTCAAAAATATAACTGAGTTTGGGATTTTTGTAGAGCTACCATACGAGTTAAACGGAATGGTGCATTTATCAGATATTGACTGGGAATTAAGTGGAGAAGTAGCTATAAAAAATTATAAAATTGATCAAAAGTTAAAAATTAAAATACTTGAAATAGATGTTGAGAAAGAGAGAATTGCTCTTGGAATCAAACAATTAGTTGCTTCCAAAAATAGAAATGACGAACTCGTAGGTAAAGTAGTTACATCAATTATAAAAGAAATTAATGAGGATGAAATTAAAGTCTTATTTGACGATAACAAAGATGGATTTATAAAAAGAATCGGCTTAGCAAAGTTAAAATCGGAGCAGAAAACTTCGCGGTTTGCTATTGAAGAAAAAATTGATGCTAAAGTTGTTTCCTTAAATAAAAAGAAAAAAATGTATGAACTTTCAGTCAAAGAATTGGAAATACAAGAAGAAAAAGATGCTTTAAAACAATATGGCTCCTCCTCCTCGGGAGCAAGCCTAGGAGATATTTTGGGAGCAGCTCTTGAAGAGGGGAAATCCTCTAAAGGCGCATCTGAAAATACAACTAAAGAGAAAAAATAAAAATGCAGGACAATTTTTTGAATGATTATTTCAAAAAAAAAAGAAGACGAATTTTTAAAGGTACAATTTTATTCATTTCTTTACTTGTATTTTTACTTCTAGCAAATTTCATTTCCAATATTGAGAAATCTTCTTTTGCAAAAATAAGTATAGATGAAGTAATTTTAAATAACGAAGATTATCTAATAGCTCTTGAAACCATCAAAGAGAATTCGAACATAAAAGGTCTTCTTATCAGTATAAATAGCCCTGGTGGGACAGTTGTGAGCAGTCAAGAATTATTTCAAAAAATAAGCACGATAGCAGAAAAAATACCGGTGGTGGTCTCCATGAAAGAGGTAGCAGCGTCAGGTGGATATCTAGTAGCACTGGCAGCAAATAAAATTTATTCCTATCCTGGAACTATAACTGGCTCAATCGGTGTTATATTACAATCAGCTAATATAACAAATCTATTAGAAAAATTAGGTGTAAAACCGGTAATTTTTAAAAGCGGAAAAATGAAAGCTACTCCTAATCCCTTTGAAGATTCTCAATTAGATAGTAATGAATCAATTCAAAATATAATAAAAGAGATGCATTCCCAATTTTTAAATTTAGTTGTTAAAAAAAGAAATTTAAAAAATGAAGAACATTTAAAAATAATTTCAGATGGAAGAATATTTACTGGCACTCAAGCCAAAAAAGTCAACCTAATTGATGAACTTGGAAGTGAGCAAGATGCTGTGAACTGGTTGAAAGATGAAGCTAAAATAACTGGTGAAATTAACATAATCGATTTCAATTCAAACGAAAAATTTAAAAATTTTTTAAATCATTTTTCAATAAAAAAATTTTTCTCTGGAAATTATACTTACACAAGTGGTATTTTTGCTATATGGACACCATATTATGAATAAATCAGAAATTATCGAGTCTTTAGCCAAACAATACGGACATTTGCCAAACGTTGAGGTGGAAAAAATTTTTGAAAAAATAATATCTACTTTTTCAGAATCTTTATCTACAGGCGAAAGAATAGAAATAAGAGGTTTTGGTTGTTTTTCTGTAAAAAAAAGAGAAGAGAGAGATGCTAGAAACCCAAAAACAGGAGAAAAAATACAAGTGCCAGCTAAAAGAACTATACATTTTAAATCAAGTAAGGATATGCAAAAAATTTTAAATGAAAAAAAATAAATGAGGATGTTATATAAATTTTTTTTTTTTGTTTTTTATTATTAGTCATAATTCCTTTTTCTTTATCTAATAAAGATTCTGTAACAATAAATCTTTTTCCTTTTCCAATTAAATTTGATATATCACTATATTTATTAATTATAATAATTTTTTTTTTAGGGTTAATTTTAGGTTTTATTTTTGCAAATATAAAAAGAATCTTTAAATAAAAGTTCTATGAATATCAAAAAACATATTTTTTGCGCAATTGATTACTCTGAAATAAAAGATGCAATTTCAAAAATAAATATAGTGAAAAATGAAATTGGTGGAATAAAATTAGGATTAGAATTCTTTGTAGCTAACGGTCTTCAAGGTGTAAAAAGAATTAAAGACTTTGGTTTGCCGATTTTTCTTGATCTAAAACTTCATGACATTCCAAATACTGTTTTGAAAGCTTTTAATGCTTCATCCATTGTAAAGCCTGATTATTTTTCAGTTCATCTAACAGGTGGTACTGAAATGTTAAAAAAATTGAAAGAGATAAAAGATGAAATCAAGATCGTGGGCATTACTATGCTTACAAGTTTAAACTCTGATAACCTTAGGAGCTTTGGTATAAGACTTAAACCAATAGAATTTGTAAAACATTTAGTAACGGTTGCAAAGAATTCATCAGTAGATGCAATTGTTTGCTCACCATTAGAGATAATCGAAGTTAAAAAAATTCTTCCAAATAATGTAGAAATAATTACTCCCGGTATAAGAATTTCAGACCACAAAATTAATGATCAAAAGCGTTTCTTGTCCCCAGGCAAAGCATTAAAAAATGGTTCTGATATTTTAATAATTGGTAGACCTATTACAGAATCTATTGATCCGATAGGTGCTATAAAAATTATTAAGGAGGATATTATTAAAAATTTAGTTATAGAAAGTTAGAAATATGAATATTGAGGTAAAAATTTGCGGTATTAATTCTGTGATATCAATGAAAGCATCAAACAAAGCAGATTTTATTGGTTTTGTATTTTTTCCAAAATCTCCTAGGTTCATAAACGCAGAGAATGCTAAATATTTGGCGAACTTAAGTCCAAAAACTCAAAAAAAAGTAGGATTATTCGTTAATACTGAAATCAATGTCATAGAATTTATTTCAGAGTATGTTAATTTAGACTATATCCAACTCCATGGAGAAGAAGGAACAGAGGAAATTGATGAAATTAAAAAAAAAACTAAAAAACCCATAATTAAGTCTATAAAAATTTCAACTGAAGAGGATCTCGAAAATGTTTTAAAATTTGAAACAGTCTGTGATATGATTTTATTTGATGCAGTGCCTTCGGAAGAGCTTCCAGGTGGAAATGGGAAAGCATTTAACTGGAATATTCTTAAAAATTATAGTTCCAAAAAAAAATGGATGCTAGCAGGTGGGATTAACAAAAATAATGTTCACAGAGCTGTTAAAATCACCCAGGCGCCTATTATTGATCTTTCATCTAGTCTAGAAGTAAAAAAAGGAGTAAAATGTGAAAAGAAAATCAAAGAATTTTTGAATATTGTTAAAAAGTAGAAATGTAAAATGAAAAAAAAAATTTATTACGATAAATACCCAGACGAATCAGGTCATTTTGGTAAATTTGGGGGAAGATTTGTAGCTGAAACCTTAATGCCGTTAATTATTGAAGTAAACAAAGAATATTTAAGAGCAAAGAAAGACAAGAATTTTAAAAAAGATTTAGATTATTATCTAAAACATTTTGTTGGAAGACCAAGTCCTCTGTATTATGCTGAAAGAATATCACAAAAGTTCTCTGGAACTAAAATTTATTTTAAAAGGGATGAATTAAACCATACGGGGGCTCACAAGATAAATAATTGTGTAGGTCAAATATTACTCGCACTAAGAATGGGCAAAAAAAGGATTGTTGCTGAAACTGGTGCAGGCCAACACGGTTTGGCAACTGCTACTGTTTGTGCGTTATTTAATCTTAAGTGCGTTGTTTATATGGGCGAAGAAGATATTCAAAGACAGGCCCCTAATGTATTTAAAATGAAATTATTGGGTGCAAGTATAATTTCTGTAAAGTCTGGGACAGCAACATTAAAAGATGCCATGAATGAAGCTCTCAGAGACTGGGTTTCAAATGTAGATGATACTTTTTATATAATAGGAACCGCTGCAGGTCCACATCCATACCCTATGATGGTTAGAGACTTTCAATCTATTATTGGTATAGAAACAAAGAAACAAATACTAAAAGCCGAAAAAAGATTACCAGACTATTTAGTTGCATGCATAGGTGGAGGTTCAAATGCGTTGGGCTTATTTTTTCCTTTTCTAAAATATGAAAAAGTAAAAATGATAGGGGTTGAAGCGGGAGGAAAAGGAATCAAAACAAAAAAACATGCAGCCTCAATAAGTGATGGCAAACCTGGTTTTCTTCATGGAAATTATACGTATTTACTTCAAGATAATATTGGCCAGATACTTGATGCACATTCAATTTCTGCTGGTTTAGATTACCCAGGAATTGGTCCAGAACATTCGTGGTTAAAGGAAATCAATAGGGTTAACTATGTAAGTGCGACTGATGAAGAAGCTTTAGATGCATTCAAAGTGTGTTCAAGACTTGAGGGTATTATCCCGGCTTTAGAACCAGCGCATGCTTTAGGATATTTGATGAAAAATAAGAATATTTTTAAAAAAAAGGATATTATAATTATGAATATGTGCGGTAGAGGCGATAAAGACATATTTTCAGTTGCAGAAAGACTAAATTTCAAACTTGAAAAATTGTAGATGTCTAGGCTTGAAAATAAGTTTGCCGAACTAAATAAAATTAAAAAGAAAGCTTTGATAGGTTTCATTTCTGCAGGAGATCCTGATTTCGAATATTGTGAAAAGATAATGAAGATTCTTCCTAAATCTGGAATTGATATTGTTGAGTTGGGGTTGCCATTTTCAGATCCAATGGCAGATGGACCTACAATTCAAAGATCAAGTCAAAGGGCAATAAAATCTGGATTCTCACTTAAAAAAACTTTTGATATGATTAAAAGATTTAGATTGAAAGACGATAAAACACCAATAGTGCTTATGGGTTATTTTAATTTAATGTTTCAATATGGTATTGCAAATTTTTTTTATTCAATGAAAAAATTTAAAGTTGACGGTCTAATAATTGTAGATCTTCCTCCAGAGGAAAATGCACTTCTCGAAAATCATCATAAAAAAAACAAGATTGATATAATAAGACTAATTACACCCACAACAGATTCAAAGCGTCTTAAAATTATTTTAAAAAATGCTTCTGGATTTTTATATTATGTATCAATAATGGGAATTACGGGCACAAAAAAACCATCTTTAAAGAAAGTGAGTAACGCAGTAAGTTTAATAAAAAAAAATACCAAGATACCAATCGTTGTTGGATTTGGAATAAATAATAAATCCCAAATAAAAGAAATTTCAAGGTTTGCTGACGGTGCTGTTGTAGGGTCATCTTTAGTTAAGATTATAGAAGATTCAAATAAAAACAAAATTATTGAAAACCTTGAAAAATTTATTAAAATTTTAGAATCTTCTTGCTATACAAATTAGTAAAAAAATGAACTGGATAACAAATTTTGTAAGACCCAAACTTCGAGCAATAGTCGGCAAAAAAGAGGTGCCAGACAATCTATGGGAAACTTGCCCAACATGTAGTCAGATGCTACTCAAAAGAGATTTAGAATTAAACCATTATGTTTGCAAAAGTTGTGATCATCATTTCAGAGTTTCATCTGAAGTTAGAATAAATCATTTATTTGGAGAAAATTTTGATATAATAGAAACACCATCAATTAAATCCGACCCACTAAAATTCAAGGACAAACAGAAATACTCAGATAGATTAAAAAAATCACAAAAAAAACTCAATAAGAACGATACTGTGACTGTGGCTACAGGGCTTCTCGGAGATATTAAAGTAGTTTTAGCTATTTTTGACTTCAATTTTATGGGAGGTTCTATGGGACTTGCTGCCGGTGAGGCAATTCTTAAAGCTTCTGACTATTGTGAGAATAATAATTGTCCTCTTATTATTATCTCATCCTCGGGAGGAGCAAGAATGCAGGAAGGTATATTAGCACTTATGCAGATGCCAAGAACCATAATTGCAATTAAAAAGCTTGAAAAAAAAAAGCTTCCCTTCATTTCAGTTTTAACTGACCCAACTACGGGAGGTGTTTCAGCTTCGTTTGCAATGCTTGGCGATATTCTTGTTGCAGAAAAAGGCGCAATAATTGGTTTTGCAGGCAGTAGAGTTATTGAAGAGACTATTAAAGAAAAACTACCTGAAGATTTTCAAAAATCTGATTATTTACATAAAAAGGGTATGATTGATATCGTCGTTCATAGAAAGAACTTGAAAAAAACTTTGTCAAAAATTATTAAATTAACCTGTACTTAATTAAAATTGGTAAACAAATCTAAAAACATTCTAAAGAGACTTGAATCTCTTCACCCAAAACAGATTGATCTTTCGTTAGGCAGAATTTTAAGACTTCTTAAAAAGCTTAAAAATCCTCATTTAAATTTACCTCCAACTATACATGTTGCAGGTACAAACGGAAAAGGCTCAACTATTGCTTTCTTACGTTCAATATTTGAGAAAAACAAATTTAAAGTTCACGTCTATACTTCACCACATCTTGTTAACTTCAATGAAAGAATCAGAATTAGCTCGAATTTAATTAATAATGAATATTTAAACTCTTTATTAGAAGAATGTGAATACTACAACAAAAAATGCGAAATAACTTTCTTTGAGATTACAACTGCTGCTGCTTATCTGGCTTTTAGCAGAAATAAAGCAGATATACTCTTACTTGAAACCGGTCTTGGTGGAAAGTTTGATGCAACAAATATAATTAGTTCTACATTTTTTAACCTAATAACACCTATCTCTATGGATCACATGATTTTTTTAGGAAATACAATAAATAAAATAACAAAAGAAAAGGTAGGAATTTTTAAGAATAATGTACCAGCTGTAATATCACCTCAAAATACTGAAGCTATGAGCGTTATTACAAAAGAGGCAAAACTAAAGAATGTTAAACTTTACAGATACAAAAAAGAATGGAATATTTTAAGAACTACAACTAAAAGCTTTAAGCTAAAGATTTTAGAAAACGAGTTGTTGATCCCAATTCCAAAGATGCTTGGAAAGCATCAAATTTTTAATGCAGCCTCAGCAGTCACACTAGTAAAAAAACAAAAAAGATTTAAGCTTAAAGATGGCTTAATAAAGGAAGGAATAGTTGAGACATTCTGGCCAGCTAGAATGCAGAAGTTAGACAAAGGGAAAATCAGTAAATTTTTGGGAGAAAAATTCGAGATTTGGCTCGACGGTGGACACAATATTGATGCATCAAAAAAAATAAAAAAAATCTTAGATAAATGGAAATCAAATAATGTAATTTTAATTGTAGGAATGGTCAACGGTAAAGATCCGAAATCATTCCTTGAAAATCTTATTGGTCTAGCAAAAATTACATTTGCAATTCCAATTAAAAATTGCTGTTGTATTGAACCAAGAAAAATTTCAGAACTCTTCAATAATAAAATTAAAGAAGGTAAATCAATTGATGATGTCATCAAAGAAATAAAACTTAATTTTAAGGAGGGTAAAATCTTAATTTGTGGATCATTATATTTAGCAGGAGAAGTTTTAGATCAAGAAAATTATATAATTAATTAAATATTTTTATCTATCCAACCCAACAGATCAGTTTTTGAACAAAGTCCTACTTTTGTATCAACGTGTTTCCCTCCTTTAAATAATAAGATAGATGGAATACTTCTGATTGAATACTGCATTGCTAACTCTTGATTAGAATCTAAGTCCACTTTAGCAACTACTATTTTTTTTTCGAGTTCGATTGAAAGTTCTTCAAGAATTGGTGCTAACATTTTGCATGGTCCACACCACTCAGCCCAAAAATCAACAATTATTGGGACTCCACTTGACTCAATTGTGTTGCTGAAGTTACTTTTGTTTAAGTTTAATATTTTTGACATAATACCCTTTCTTAAAGTTAATAAAATAATTTTGTTGATAACTCTTTATCAAATTTTATAGGAGTTGCGTTTGGATTATTATAATAATCATTTAGAAAATTAATGTAAACATTATACTGTTCTAGCTGTTTTTTTTGAAAGTCACTCACAACCTTATTTTCAAATTCAAATGAAAAATTGTCTGCTTCCTCCATTGCTGAAGGAATAGTTGTAAACTTTTCTTTTTTCATCGAATTAAATCTATCTGAAATTTTTTGGTGTATCCGTCTAAATACATTTTCTGGTAAAGTTTCAGGATAATTTCTATAAATATGCTTTGCAGCAAAATACTGTAATCTTGGGTCTTTAAATTTTGTTGCAAATTTCCATTTATCAATCCAGTCAACTTTTTCAAAATCATCCATTATAATTTTATCTTGAAAAATAAGATTTTCTGAATATATGGTTTCTTCTTCATACTCATAAACATTCTCGTAAGATTCAGATTCTGATATTAAAATTTTTTTTAAGTTATTTAAAAATCCTTCATTACATAATTTTTTTCTTCTTTTGTTAATTTCATCATATCCAATCTGCTTATAAGGAGATAAATTTATGGAATAACTAGCTTCTAAAATTGAGGGTTGTTTATTGAGCTTTAGTTTTTTAAAACAATTAAAATTTTTGCCATTAAATTTTTTTGTATAATAAATATCTTTTAGCTGCTCCGTCTCCAAAAAAACTATATCCTCCGGATCATATTTTAAATCAAAAGCTAAAAAGTAATTATTATAGACGGGGTGTTCAAATAAATTTGTAGCTAAATATATAAAATGTTTACTAAAAAAATATCCATGAACGGTAAAAAGTCCATTTTCAACAATTTTTTTTACTAAGCTCAACTTGTTTGTATTTTGAAAAAAATTTTTAAATATTGTGGGTTCATTATTTTTTACTAATCTTAGCAAGTCTTTTGTAGCTAAGACATCAGAAATAGCTTCATGTGAATTCTCAACTTTGAAATTATTGACTGAAGCTAAACTCTCTAATTTAAAGATTAATCTTCCCTCATCATTTTTTTCTACATTAATAGCTTTTGGATTAAAGGCATGCGCCATTGTTACAAGATTCAACACATCACCTCTTTTATTTTCTTGTGTACTTGTAACATACGGATACTTAAAAAATTCCCATAGCGCTTGTCTTAAAAACTCTTCATCAAAGTTTATAGAGTTATATCCCAAGAAAATTGATGGTTTATAAAAACTTAGAAAGTTATTTAGCTCCTTGAGCATATAATATGATGATTTTTTTTCTTCTAGTAATTCTGAAATCAATAATTTATTGACTTTCAACGCTCCAAAAGAAGGAACAATATCCGAATTAATCCTTGATTTTAAGTTTAATCTTTTAACTTCATTTAAATTTTCATCAAAACACACGAATCCTGCTTGTAAGATTTGATCAAATCTTGCGGATCTTCCCGTAGTTTCAAAATCATAAATTATATAATACGCCATTTACACCTAGATGATTTTTTTAGCGACCTCTAAGTCTTTAAGTGTTCCTAAATGAAACCATTTATTTGAATCAACCAAACCATAAAGCCTTCCATTTCTTAGAGTTTGATCAAATATTTCTTTCAATGAAAACTTTTTTTTTTTTACTTTTTCTACAATTTCTAAGTTAAGAAGTTGAACACCTGTAAATACAAACTCATTTTCCTTGTGTTTATCAGACATGCATCCAAAAAAATTATCACCATTCAAGAAATGAAAATCACCATTTCCAGAATATCCTACAATATCATTTTTTTTTTTTAAAATCATTAATATATCCATGATTTCTTGATCCCAAAATTTTATCAATTTAGGTAAAACTGGATCTACATTTTCTAGCCAGTAAATATCGCCATTCACGAGGATTACAGGATTACTGTTTTTATATAAATATTTTTTATTGAGAGCATTTAAAAGTCCACCTCCAGTTTCGAGAATTATATCTTCATGTATTAGACTAATTTTATTCTTAAATCTCTTGTCTATGAATGATGCAATTTTTTGAGATAGATGATGTGTATTGATTACTATATTATCTACTTTGAATTCAAACAGTTTTTCAATCAAATTTTCTAAAAGAATCTTTTCATTAAATTTGATAAGTGGTTTAGGTATTGATTTTGTTAGAGGCAACATTCTTTTACCAAAACCGGCCGCAAAGATCATCGCTTGTCTCTTTTGATTAGTCATAACTCTCTTTGTTTTTAATTAATGGTGAAATGAATTCACTCAGGCTTTTTAACTTTTCAAACTTTAAGTTAAGCTTCAGTAATCTTATAACTCTTGGTATATGGTTTAAATATTCATTCTTCTTATCTTTAACAAATAATCTAGAAAAAATACCTAAAACCTTTAAGTGCCTTTGAACAGCTATAATTTTAAACGAGTAAATAAATAATTTTTCATCTATCTTAGGAAAATGTTCAATATAATACTTTATAATTTTTCCTTTTAAGTTTTTTGAAATATCTCTTCTTGCATCCTCAAGTAAAGACATCAAGTCATATACACAGGTTCCAAATAAAGCATCTTGGTAGTCTATCCAACCACATTGACTAATATTTATTTTTTTTTTTAAATAAAATATGTTATCAACATGAAAATCTCTGTGAATAGTAACTCTAGGTAACTTCATCGGAATATCTAACAACTTTTTAAATTCTTTTATAAATTCTTTCTTTTTTTTTGTAGATACAGATTTAGAGTATAATGGTAAAAACCAATCAAAAAATAAATTTACTTCATCTATGAATTTTTTTTTACTGTAAAATTCTAATTCTTCTTTTCTATTTTTTTTATGAAGTGAAATAAGTGTATCTGTAGCTAATTTATAAAGTTTATATTCATTAGAATTGTTAAGTATTTTACTAAATTTTGAATTTCCAAAATATTCCATTAACAATATTCCATCATCTGGAAAAGACTGATAAATTGCTGGAACTCTGATTCCAGATTCGAAGAACAAAGAAGATTTATTGACAAAATTCTCAATGCTTTTTGATCCTAAATTATCGTACATTACAACTTTTGAAGTATTTTTTTGAAATAGTCTAAAATATTTTCTATTTGAAGCATCTCCTGCAAGGAACTGCAGTTTGCTGAAAATTACTTTATTTTTTTTAAGTTTATGTTTAATTAATTCTTTTAATTCTTTCATAAATACTATTTTTGAAGGTAATATTTCCTTGAAAATATATCTTCATATTTAATTTTGACCTATAATCTTCTTCAAACTTAATCTCAATTCTATCATTGGGTAAGTATTCAGTAGCAATTTCAGGCCATTCCATTATTATCATATCATCTAGAGCTTCTTCAAAATCCAAAGAGAAGATCTCTAATTTATTATCTAGTCTATAAAGATCATAATGCCAAATTCTTA